>Ga0157357_1001020_pt1 | contig 11899 bp, 13 predicted proteins | sample AttcapACBM1_FD_111485 | JGI IMG/M metagenome (GOLD analysis project Ga0157357, IMG submission 111485) | Fungus gardens microbial communities from leaf cutter ant in Botucatu, State of Sao Paulo, Brazil - Atta capiguara ACBM1 | ecosystem: Host-associated > Fungi > Mycelium > Unclassified ... | reverse complement strand
GGGTGCAGACTTCCAAAAGTTCTTTGTATGTTCTCAAAGTTATGGATTTTGGTTTGTTGCTTCAGTGACGATCAAATGTCTCGCAGTCTGGAGAACAAGCTTGGTATCTTATGCTCGGGACACTCAAGATTTGCATCAGTGTTGTGCTGCAGGGCAATAGTGGAGAGAAAATGCAGCCCCATGCCTTCACTATATTGTAGCCATGGTTGCTTAGATTGCATCAGGTCGCTGGTATGAGGACCAATATAGACATAAACGCCACTGGTAGAAACGTTCGTCGACCAGACCAATCCTCACCTGTGAAATACAAGGCTAGGGCTAGGGCTACTAAGTATTGCGACTGAAGAGAGGAAGAATACAAAAGTCTGAAAGAAAAATTTTCTTGGAAAAATAGACCTTGGTTGGGATAATGAATTCCGAGTTCTATCTAACTCAGGCATCAATCTTCAAATATGGTACTTTGAATTTTCCTAATTGGACCTTGGGCAGCTAGTATTGCACCATCGCTCGCTTCCTCGGCTTGTTACTGGGCTGCTCATGAAACTATCCAAAGACTGGAGTGCTCAGCGATCTTGACGATCACGAAAACAATAAGGGCCGGAAGCTAAACATGATGGGAAATTTCCTGTAGACGACCTTGGATTCTGATATGGGGTACTCATCGGGCTACTTGGACATTTTAAAGTTGTACCCTCTTATTCCACTTTGAAGACTTGAAGCGCCGTTCTTACGAAGCGCAAGTAGGATAATTGTCGAATATCCTCTCTGAATAGAGTAACAAAGGCGGCATCTTTCGAAAAGGATTTGTAGGGTGATGTTTGATTTTCGCAGATATTGTGCTGTCAATATCGATTGACAGGAGAAGCTAGCTTTTTCACTCTATAACATTGGGGAAAGTGAATGCGCGCTCACCACGAAAACTTATCAGACAGATCACCCTTCTCAAGCTCTAAAACAGTGTCGTATATTTTCCGCGGTGCAGCAAAGATGGAAATACTTTCCTCTCAATGTCTCTGTCGTTTTTACGAGGAACTCCTGAGTTCTCAGATTAATGTGTTCGATCTACATTCGATCCAATAATACAAAACCGTATGTTCCACCACCCCTGCTCGTCACAGGAATTCGACCTATATTGATAAGTCGCTTAGCCAGGGAAAGACGGCGGTCGTTGCAAAACATACATAATTACTGGGAAATATCCCTTTCTGCCCCTCAGAATTGAAACCTATCGCAGCCGCATCAGATATTATCTGTAACATTACAATACACTATCCGTACCTTCCCACCAGTCGTTCCCATAGTCCTGTCCTCCCTCGGTTAGCTCAACTATGTCGCCTTCACGAAGCCCCAATTCGTCCGGACCCTGTGACTCATATGGATATATTGCTCGTACTAGAAAGATCCCACGACTCAATAGGAAATCAGAGTCGGACACCGGGGTAAAAGCCACTGACCTCGTCGGCTGCTCCCTTGGATTGTAGATATATCCTCCAGCGACTTGTCACCGGTACCTATATATGAAGTTGGGACAAGCCCACTCTTCTCACACGGGTCGATGACCTTCACCCATCCAGAACCGTCATCTGGCTCTAAGATTCGAACGGTCATCCCCTCTGCAAGCCATGAATTTCCGGTAGGAAGGGTCAGCAAGGCAAACTCACGGCGGACGCCCAATTCAGACTCTGAAAAAGGTGTAAAGTCAAAGAGGACCGTGGCCGTCTGGTGACTTTCTTCCACTGGAGCTTTCAGTGGTTCAAAGGATAAGGGACTTTGTGTTGTAACGGGTGTAGCTGGAATAAACGTAAGAATTCCAGCATAAACGAGAATTTCATTTGTCCTCACCAGCCGTACTGATATGGGATGATACCGTGACTGAACGGGAGATAGAAGGCCCAGAAGACATTGCTTTTGGGCAGTCCGCCGGAATCTGGATTCAGATTCATCAAGACGAGAGGAAACCGCTACCAATGAGGTTTTCACCTTCAATTCACACTTTGTATGGACACAAAGTCTGCAAGCTTTGCATATTTTACCCTGTTTACTTAATCCCCAGATAGTAGACTCCATCATCAAGACTCAGCAAAGACCGACAAGATTGAGATCGGATAATATACCTCGCAATATCCACATTGAGTCGGGATAGAGAAAGAAGAGCTTTTAAACGCGTGAGGATTACGCACACCCTCATCGTCTAGGCTGCTGAGCTCAGCTGTTGATAGTTACCATGACTGGTTCCCTACCTCCAACTGCTGATGTGACAGTTTCAATCTCAGCGTCCAGGACGCACCGTAAGTTGCTATAGGATACCAGTTTGTGTTGCGCATCCATAAAGTTCTATATTAGAACCATCAGAAAGGTGAACTTGGAATAAGATACGAGCTCACATCAACAATATTATCTATTTCGCCGATTGAGTGGTCAATTTTACAGTTCTGGAGCTTTTTACACAGCCGATCAAGATCAGATTCTTTTAAAATGGTGAGCTCTATGTAGCACTTCTTCGATAGAGAATCACGAACGCGTGGACAAAATCAAAGGTTCGAGTTCCTGTAAGCTGGCCCGAGAACGGCTGAGCCTATTCTGGAGGAAGATCTTTGGAGCGGCCTCAACATTCATACTATCCTGAATTGGTATCAGAAGTCCAGTGAAGGGTTCATTAACAAATGGTGTACCGTGTCATAATGAAGTGCACAAGGTTCGAATTTCCAGTCGCCCGGTGCACTGAACGGCCGAACGTTATGACTGATGAAGAGAACCTGATCTTGAGAAGGTTTAACTTGGTTGAATTTAACTTCTGCACTATGAACCCTATTCCTGAGATTGTCCAGGTGACCGAGCTGGAGGCTCTGGCCATAGATCAAAATTTTGACGAGGCGTTCCACAAGCCGAGTCTGTAGACACTCTGGACATACTCAAGTCCCCGCTTATCTGATGCAGAATCTCTGACTTACGGAATCTCTGAGTAATTCAATTTATTTCGGCGATGTGTATGGATGATTATCGACAACTTACGTTCTGTACATCAGGCATATCCGTAGTATAGAACTTATCCTTGACCTGATTTGCTACTGCTGTATGTATCAGATAAGTACTGGCGACCATGAGATGAGCAACGTGCGAGGGACAGTAGCAGTTTCAATCACGTACTTCTTACTATTGAACATATCAGTCTTCTGCTGTTCGGCCTGTTTGACCGCGCGATTTTGATGTTTATCATCCTGCGCTCGAGTCTGAAAACATGGTTCAGAGCATACATTTAAATGCAAGGGGGCTTTGACATACCTGTTTTTGCCTCAGAGCTTCGACTTCTTCGCAATCAGCATCATACTGCAACGACATCTGGGTCAACTTCGTTGTCAATGATACAATAAACTTCACATACTATCTGCTTGCTCTTCCAAGCCATTGAGTATCAGGTCAACGACCTTCATTGACTAAGGTGGCGTCATACCTTTTGGCGCTCCGCGTAGATGCGATCTCTTTCCGTCAGGATTTTGTGGAAGAATTGCAATTCCTGTGCGGCATGAGTGTTAAGTCTTGGCTCTCGAGTCCAACAACTTGACAAACCTTTTTCTTGGCTTCGTCATTCCTTTTCTCTAAGGTGCGCAAAACTTCGATGATTTGAGAAGAAATTGCATTCGCGATTCCCAGATGATCCTGGGCCACATCAGAAATGGAATTGATCAATGCGTCATAAGCGTTATCGAGGGTGCTTTCGAATACATCATATCTCAATGTTAAGGAGACTTTTCTGTGATTCGAGGAAGCTTACCTGCGCTTCAGAGTGCTGCTGTCCCAGGCTTTCGTCGGATCTGAGCCAACAATATAACGTACTTCCATCCGCGCTTTTTTGTCTGCGGCTCTCTTGGTCAAAGTTTGCAGCTTTGCAGCATACTCCTTTTCGATCGCTGCGCGACCCTGATACAACTCTCTAATCTGATATTTGGGTTATCGTCTAGCTCCTCGGAAATGAACGGTACGACGCAGTGTTTCTGCAAAGAATACCTACTCACATCGCCGATGACCTCTAAGTGAGCGTCAAAGAGACTCCCAATACGTTCAACTTGATCCTATGACATAGATAAAACGTGAATTTATTGTTCACTCACAGGATCATGACAAGACGTTACTGGCAGCGCCTTTCCGTAACACTGGTCTGATGATGTAGGTTCAGTCCCCATGTTGAGTTGTAACTATGAGCGCTCAGGATATTTCTGGCTCCTGAGGGCCAAGAGTCGGTGGAAGGTATATCGCGATGGTCGGTAATCACGGGGATCAGCGGCTGCTGAAATGACGTCAGGCTCATTTTTGAATTTAGTCAAAACCATCTAGTGATTGTTCACTGAGGGCCACATATCCAAATCATCCCAGGTACTTAGAAGAAGTTTATGGGCGCTGAACACTACATCCGTTGGATAGTCTCGACACCAGATGATAACCATCGTTGACCATCATTACGCGGTGTCCTCGTCTACCGGTAATGAGTTTTGACGACGTTTGATCTCAGTCTCCTTGACTGCTATCCCAACGTCAGAGTAAATTCAATTCACCATATAACTACGTGCAGGGTTATATGTTTGATCTCCATTCACGAACTTAGAACCATGGCGGAAGGTATCAATATTCTGGGCTCCGCATGTTGTAGTGAATGGTCTGTCATGAACGTCCTGCCCTTGTACATGTACACCCGCAAGTTGGGTGGATGTCAGAAATGCCACTAAACGATCTCAGAAAGTTTGTTTGTGAGCAGCTTCTTAAGCAAATAGGCAACATGCATTGGGACAATGAATTTTTTGGGGGGTGGCAATATCTTAATACCTTGCCCAATGCATATGGAAGATCTGATATTGGACCGATGCACGCTGCGCATTGCATTCACGTTCCTGATATCAGTGTGACTCATCTCCTATCAAAGGTAGTCAGAGTAAACGAATTGATTTTTCCTAAATTGAAATTCAGCAGCCGCCTTATTCCAACGCCGTTAATGTTCTTAGCGACGGACTGGGTACAGGTAACGTCACAGAACGAGCACCGAATTTCTGTGAATTTGGAAGGACGGTGGAGGTGATCAGAAGTGCGCACGAAGGTCAAGGCACATGTAGAATGAAAAATGAAGCCGAATACAACTCCGGACATATGTTTATTTTTTACAACTGTTTGATGCTGGTATGGGAATAAAGGGGCATTAGCAGGTTGCGGTACGCTTTCAAATACATAAGGCGACGGCCTGTTCAAAGATCACCGGCACTTGTCAAATGCTTGTGTAACCAAATTAGGGATCAATAGATCGAACGATCCTTCGCAGAACGGGATTCGTTCCACAATGGGGAAACAAGAATTTCCACCGGCGGGATATATAAAGGACTCATCCTTGCCTTGCTCTCTTAATCCCCCCTCTTCTTCGGTCCGTGCTATTATTTCTGCTCAATTGTGTAATACTATTGTGTTACCCACTCGTGTTCTCAAATTCTTACACGTTACCTCACACCTCAAAGTTTGCTGGACTTCAAATGATGACACGCGCCTTCCTGCTCATCTTGACAATTTTCTCCCACCTTCTCTTGGCTTTGGGCGCACCGACACTTGAGTCCATTGAACTTGACAAGAGGATTACCCACACCGGCAGAGTAAGCCTAACTGCCATTGACCACTATAATTTCGATCATAGTCCTAATCCTTTTTACTTCTGCCAGGGAACATGGTTCCATACCGGTGAGTCTATCGTTGACTCCGTCACTGGGATCTATAATGATAATAACTTTGTGTGACATTAGGACAGGGAAATTGTGGCGATTGGAATGTCGATAGTGATCACATCCTTGCCATACCTAAGTCGCTCTACGATCGAAACGGAGGATCTAACTGCAATCAGGTATGTGCCCCGATGCAAGAACCGTCTAAAGATTTGTACACAGCTTCAATCCGAGTTCATTCATGATTTTCCCTAGTACGTCCGAATTACCAACACAGCTACTGGTAAGATAGTGTATGGCCTTACAAAAGATAGCTGTCCCAGCTGTGGTCCAGGAGACCTTGGTATGTCTTCTTTTCAACGGGATCCTGGCATTTTGTTAAGAAACCTTCAGATTTGTCGCCTGGCTTGTTTCAGGAACTTGCGCCACTCTCACAGGGTGTGCTTAAGATCCAATGGAATTTCATGGCGAGAGGTTGGAAGCCCTGACTGCATCGATGGTATCGGTAGCGTAGGTCTGCGCGTCCTCACTCGGGATCCATCCTTGGCAGTTGGAAGTAACTATTCGGATCTCGTAAATTTACCAACATCATCCGGGTTCTACATCTCTTCTTTATGATCTTTAGATGAATCATTTCTCTGGAAGAAGTGACAGGTTCCTTGAGAGCTATGCTGTAAAGCACGAAATCTGTACCATAGAAACGCTTTGTTTTAGAGAATATTCATCAGTCTGTGTGTTCGTTCAATCATAAATGAAGCAATCCGACTTCTATTTTTTGGTGTTCATATGAAATTAGGTGTTGACTGTCAGCTCACAGGAAGATGTCGTCTCTTGTTCGTTTCTCCGCCATTGTCAATGTGTCACCCACGGTGCTTCTGCACACAATGAAGGATGACAATGTATGATTCCATTTGAAAAATGACAACGAGTTCCATCAAAGTTGCTGTGGCATGCAAGCTTTGTTCCTCAGCCAATCTGGGTATAATGGTCACTCAAGATATTAGCGCATGAGAAAATTATGGCACACCAATCGCGACGTCCTCAAGATGGTCGTCAAAATCTCCAAATTTGAGATGTAGTTTTTGTTGGCGAACAAGAGACATGACTTTGGCAGGCAGCGCGGGTGGCAACAACTGATAGGGTGACCCAGGCGTAAATGGTTTCAGGGACGTTGCAACGGACCGCCAGGTTGTATCAGGAACTGTGGTTGCCGTATAGGGCTGCGAACATATTGGTGAGTGAAACGTGGGATATCAGGAGCGGTAAGTTTGTAACGTACAATAAGAGCAGCGGATTCGGTGCCAATCTGGGATGCATCAAGCTTCGGGAACGGAGGGTAACGTGAGGAGCTCGATCTTGGACCTTCTCAGAAAAACCCAACTCACGACAAAAGCGACAGCTTTGTGGAAACCTCGTTTGATCCTCATTGCTATTTTTTCCCCGACAGGAAATAGTGAAGTATCTTCAGTTCGTTCACATGCTTGATAGTATCCTACAACCTGAAGACCTAGCGAGTTGGCATACTGTCCTGCCTAGTCCGGGTTTCCTCGTGTCAGTCGCAGCTCGGACTCCAGCACTAAGACAGGTATCCACCAGATCTAGTCCAATTTCCATCATTGGGCTCAAGCTCGTCCAGTGGTGCAGCAGTGGGATCGTATCTGTGGCCTCTACGCCTCCATCGGGTGTCTCTTTCCCAATGAGGACACCATTTACACGTTGATGAGGGTGTTTGGCAAGATGAAAGAAAATTTTGATGTATGCGGGCTCCGTAATGGTGTAATTCATAGCCATCTAAATTTTTAAGTTTGTTCGTTGATCTTAGTACAGAAAGTATAGTATCAATGGTGTTCTTACCCAACTCCAATATTTGTTTCTATTTACTCTTATCCTCACGACATTGAAGGATCAAGTTCAACACCTTCAGTAATGATAGATAAAGCCCACAAGGATAAGGAACAGGTATGGAATCATCTTTTTGCGAAAGGTCATGATCTTTATTTCATCTTATTTTCTAGGGAAATTTGGCTTTCAAGGCTGGAGATTATCCTGCTGCGATTGGTCATTACACAGAAGCTATTCTGAGAGATCGGAGTGACGCTACCTTCCCATTAAATCGAGCAGCAGCTTATTTGAAGCTAGGCAAGTGCGTTCTCGTAGGAATAAAGATGATTTTCTCTTCCAATACACGAGACTGATAGGTATCGTATTCTCCAGATACGAGGATGCTGAGAAAGACTGTAGCACTGTCCTCAGTCTAAATGTTCGAAATGTGAAAGCATATTTTCGAAGAGGACAAGCTCGCGTAGGCTTGGGCCATTTCATTGAGGCGCAGCGTGGCATGTTCATCTTCCTTAGCCTTTGCATCATACTAAGTCACTAACAGATTTTACGGAAGCGCTGAGATTAGAACCCGGCAACAAGACTGCCAAAGAAGAGTTGGAGAAAGTCGCAGAATCTATAGAAGTCGAGAAACAAAGAGTATGTCCGTGAATTGCGTTCATTCTGCATATCGTTGTGAAAATTCCTACATAGAAATCGGGTCAACGTGAAACCAATACATCCACTTTCTACCCTCAACCTGAGGTTCCGCCGAAACGTCGTCGGGTTCCAATAACCATAGTTGAAGCATCAGTACCTCCAGCCAGTGCTGAACAGTTAGGATCCATGACTTCGTCTTTCAATAAAGCTCAAACATTGACAACGATGCAACCACAATCACCATCTGCAAGGCTTCAAAGAGTATCCTCACATACTTTGCGACCTTCCTCCCCCCAAATACCCGATCCTGGGCCGAAATCAACTTCCAATGGCTTCCTCACCTCTGTCACTCCTGTCACCTCGTCTACCAGCAATCCCTCAACTTCTTTAGTTTCACCAGAGAAGCTGTCATCGCCTCCTGCTGCTCCTGGACCTTTGCCAAAAACCTCTGAGTCCTTGTCATCGTTTGTAGAAGCTAAGCAAGTGCGGCAGACAAAGGCGAGGAAAGTGGGTGGTGGGATTTTCCATGCGTCAGGGCACAGTACAATTTTCCCCACGGGAACGGGAATGGAAAAGGATGGTCCTCCGTCTACACCTCAATCTCAATCAACATCGTTAGATACTGCTGGCAGCAAGTTATCATCCTCGGCCTCAGCGAGTGAACTAGTCGCTGCGCCAGCTAATCTATCTCTCAATGAGGCTCCGATGACTTTGTTTGATTTGGTAAGAACATGGCGATCCATGCTCACAAGCATGGAGCGCTGGAAACTGTTTCAGGTGTGTAGGGTTTCCTTTTTTTTGTCACTTTGAACTGACCCTTATCTGGTATCTTCCAACAGACCATACCTCCCTCAACTATTCCCTCTTTATGCAACACTTTGCTAGAACCCCCTTTACTCAATTCAATACTCGAGGTTTTCTTGGTAGTTCTGACCTCTCTCCCGATCAAAGAAGACGAAGTTAAAATCAGGGGATACATGGAAAATTTAGTCCAAGTCCCGAGATTTTCGACTTTGATTTTGTTCTTGACCAACAGGGAAAAAGCCGTTGCAAAGGAGGTGTGGAGGAAATTGGGTGTACAAAGGAAAGCGCCTGGTGCTTGGAGCTCGCTTGGAGATCTGTGATCACTGTTGTCTGACCTTCCTTGTCGGGGAGATGGGGAGATAGGGCGTATGTTCTAGTCATAGAATTATAAGTTACATAATTTACTTTGAAGATCGTATAGTGCATAAATAGATAGATGTACGGGGTTAAGCCTGCCGTTGACTGAGAGCAGGGTGTTTCACAAAGAAGCTCTTCCCGATCGCTGAAACACCTCGTGCATAAATGTGGTTTGTATAGACCAATTCGTCATAAATAATGGCAGGTACTTTTTCGTTCATCATCAATGATCCAGGATGTATTTTGACAATCTGAGCAAGTGATTGATAAGAATTTTTACAAGATTATACTGGGTGCGCTCACCGAATGTCCCATTGTCTGTTTATAGCTTCCATCCTGCTGTAAAAACGCCGAATTTCCAACGAGTCCATATCCAAGACTATTCAATACCAATTCCTCATTCTCTCCACATGAAACTTCTGGATCTAATTCGAGTTTTTTGCAAACATTGATCAATTGTTCTTTAATTTTCTTCGCCTCAATCAACACCCTCTCATTGATGAAATGTTTCTTACACCATTCCCTTCTCTCACTTTTCGATGCTGAGCCACGCTGATAATGGGTAGAGATTTCGTCATAAGCGCGGACGGTGTTGAGTATTGTCATATGGTCTCCCGAGTAGTGTTTAAATTTGAGACGGGCGGAGGAGGCAGTTTCACGTTGGGAAGAATTGTCGAGGAAGAGTTTGGAAGAAGAAGAGAGGATGGATATAATTATGAGGACTTCGCTTGTGCAGCCTTGTGCCGTTGTTGATGAGGATGAAGAGGAGGCGGAGGCGAGGATGGAACGGGAGAAGTGGGGTTCGACAGGAAATAAAGCCATTTGATGGCCTAAAGGAGTAAGCCTTTGATCTTTGTCGATTGCGCCAAGGAGCCAAAGGGTCTTGAGCGCAGAGTGGACTGGAAGAAGGATTTTGAGATCGCCGTCTTTTAGGGAAAGGAACAGTCTTACTGGACTCGATCTCAGGCTTATCCATAAGATCCAGTTCTTCTATGTTTTGATCTATACATTTGAGTTGTAGGATGCTCGATGTGAGACTACATCGCAGGATTTCGGGTTCAGATGTGAGAGACATGGAGCTGAAGGCCTGTTCGGTGTAGAGGCGAAAGCATACGCCTTTACCCTGTTGATTCGTGAATTGTCGGTGGTTAGGATGAGGGAGAGATGGAGGTGAAGGTGGGACGAACTTCACGGCCTGCACGGCCTGCACGTTGCATTGCCGATGATTTAGTTATATCTCGTGTCAACAGTGTATCAAAGCCTACATCGGGCCTTCTAAGCAAAGTGTTTCGAGTTCATATGACAGGCTGAAACTCGCTCACCTCCACCAGAATCCCTGGCTAAATATTGTTTTTCTTTACATTTTCCCGTATCGATAACGTATTTGACTCCAGGTATTGTGATTGACGTCTCGGCGATATTAGTTGCCAATATACATTTCCGAGTGTTTGGAGGAACAGAGTCGAAGACCCTAGCGTTGGATACTTGAGATTGAGACGCATACATTGAGAGGACGAGAACATCCATTTTTTCTGCGGGAAGGTATTTGGAGAAGAAAGTTATAGATTTCTCGAGGGATTCAATGTCCTCTTGGCCTGTGAAATGAAATGAGTATGAGGAGAGGGCAGGAGAATCGAGGTGACGGGCCTGGAAGGAAAATGAGAACATCGCCTGGAGATTGGTCTAGGTGGACTTGGAAGAATGTTCGCATGGCTGCGTCTATGTAGTCGACTTGGCTTTCGACAGAGTGATATATTGTAACCGGATGCTGGCGACCTCTGACATAGATAATTTTGGCACTGTAGGAAGTGGTTGGTGTGGGGAAGCGAAGTTGAGCATAATGTACTTGCTTGTGGAAAAATTTACTGAATTTCTCAGCATCGAGTGTAGCACTCATGACTATGATTTTCAAGGGGATCATTTTATCCGCTCTTCCCTTGCCCTTTACATCCTCAGCGGCATTCCTTCGTTGTTGGATGCCTTTGAGATTTGCGAGTAAGAGATCCGTGCGTAAGGTGCGTTCGTGAGCTTCGTCAACGATGATAACGCTATATTTGAGGAGTAAGGGATCGGACATGAGTTCACGTACAATCATTCCATCAGTCATGTATTTGATCTGGGTTTGTGGGGTATATTTCTCATCGAAACGCACAGCATAGCCAACCAAAGAACCTAGTGGAACATTTTGTTCTTTGGATACACGGGCTGCGAGAGAGGTTGCGGCGACACGACGGGGTTGGGTTACGGCTATTGTGCCGTTCCTCGCTATGCCACTTTCAAGCAGATATTGGGGAACCTCTGAATCATGAATGAGGTGCTGAAAGAGAGTAAAAGGTCTGCTTACGGGTCGTTTTGCCTGAACCAGTTTCCCCTAGAAGAACTGTAATTTCATTCTTGCTAATTTCCTCGACGAGAGCATCACGGCCTGGCTCTAAGTAAGGAGAGGATTGATTGTAGTTCTATATTTAGACACCTACCCTTTGCAATGGGAAGCTGTTTTCGCTGCTCCTGCAGTTGTGAGTTGGCCGCTGAGCCCAGTCTAGATGTGGACCCTTCTCCTGCACTAG
>Ga0157357_1001018_pt1 | contig 11915 bp, 8 predicted proteins | sample AttcapACBM1_FD_111485 | JGI IMG/M metagenome (GOLD analysis project Ga0157357, IMG submission 111485) | Fungus gardens microbial communities from leaf cutter ant in Botucatu, State of Sao Paulo, Brazil - Atta capiguara ACBM1 | ecosystem: Host-associated > Fungi > Mycelium > Unclassified ... | reverse complement strand
TCCTTAGATTGATAGCAGTTGTAAATAGAGTGTTGTCCACACTTATGGCATGAATATCAGAGAATATATGACAGTATCTCTTTCTTAGGGCCAAACCCTTAAGGCTCAGGGAGTATTGAGTACTGTGATTTTACTAGTTTGAGAATAGATAAGAAAAAGGAGAAAAGAAAAAGAGAAAAGGGGAGGCAAAAATATCAGTATTGAAGTAATAGGAGAGGGTCAGGTTTATCTGAGTAGGCTTGGTAGAAATCAGCTATGAGCTCAGAAGCATGAGTAAGCTCAGATACAGGTAGTCAGTCAGATTCTTCTTCTGTAGTTTCATATCCCAGTTAGATAACTTTGTAGAGTAACTTGCATACTCATTTGCAGTCAATTTTCAAGTCTATGGTCTGGAAGATTTTGTATTCTATTTCTCTATCTATCATGAAGTGTTAGATATTGCAAGTTTAAGCATAGACATGTGAAACACTAGGTAGACAGTACACATTGACTTCAGAAGGCAGATCATAAATGAGTGGGTTCTAGCTTGACTAATGATTTTAAAGGGTCCTAGGTATTTTTCTGACAACTTCTTTAATGGTTATATAGTATGGAAAAACTAGGCTTTAATGTATACCTGTTGTCTTACTTGAAAATCTGGCTCTAGGATTCTATATGCATCTGCTGATCTCTAGTATTGTTGTTGCACAGCAGGTATCTCTGTTTTTAGGACATTTTCCAGTTTATTGAGGTCTACAGCAAATTCATGGGTATGGGATAAAGCAATGTCTCTTTCCAGATATATAATGATGTTCATGTTGTGAAGCTTGAACTTGAATTTTTTCTAATTATCCTTTACTTTACTTTTCTCTCTTTTTATTTTTATCTTCTGAACTTAGGATTAGGGTTTAGCATGACATCACTGACACACTGACACATGTCACATGCCACAATAACAAGTCATGTAGTAGCAATAGAAGGATGTAGAAAGTTCTGGAAGAATGATGTCATACAACATGTTTAATACATGTTGACCTTACACATGGTCATTTAGGGTAGGCTAAAGTAGTAGAACATAGACCATGTACTTTTAGTATAAAGTAGACAATCCTGTACAGAGTTCTCTATTGAGTTCTCTTGTGTAAATCCTATACAAGGTTTCTTTTCTTGATCTACTCTAAGGTCTTGAGATCATAATATTCAGATGATATCCTTTATTTGTAAAGAATGGTGACACATCAGTAGTGGTACTAGGGATATTGTTATATACAAACTCTGCAAGTAGAAGAAGATCTGACCAATTGTTCTATTAGTAATTGTAATAGATATGGAGATACTGTTTTAATGTCTGGTTGATTTTGTCTGACTGTCTTCCTTAGGATAGTATCCAGAAGTGAAATAGAGTTTCATGTCAAGTGCTATTCCTAGGAATCTGAAGAAATTTAAAACAAACTCAGTTTTATGATCAAAGATAACATGGAATAGAATACTATATTTAGAGAAGACATGAATTACAAACAGTTTTGCCAGCTCATGCAAGGTAATAATATCTACTATTGGAATAAATATAGCTTGCTTGGATAGTCAATTGATAATGACCAGAATTGTGTTACAGTCAGATAAGGAGAGGAGTTTTTTAATGAAATCTATGGAAATTGAGTTCCAAGGATATTCAAAGATTGAAAGTTTCTTAAGTGTTTTATAGGGTTTATGATATTGTGGTTTGAACTTGATGTAAGTAACACAAGAATTACATAAATTTTTAACATTCATACATAAGAATGGCCAAGTATAGTCATAACAAATAAGTTTCAATATTTTATTTTGTCTGAAGTGACCTATGAGGATGTAATCATGATAGTATTGTAAGATATATGTATAGAGATTATTTTTTTTGCAGTATATAGATTTTCTTATTTTTGAGTAGAAGTCCAAATGTTTCTAATAACCAATGTTCTACTAGTTAGTGGAGGTGTTCCTACAGTGTCTCATCTTGTTTGATTACTAACCAAATGTCACTATACAAGCCATTGAGGTCAATAATGATAACAGCCTGAAGGTTTGGAGAGACAGAATTGTGGTTCAGAGAGATATTATAAGTTAGCTATATATCAGGCACAATTCATACTGGGGATGAAAGTCTGTGAAGTTGGCTCAGAGATGTGCAAACTTGTGAAATGATCTTGGCTTCAGCTTATATACTATGCTATTTGACTGCTGCATGGTTATAACTCCAGATAAAAGAAGAAAGTCTGAGATAGGGATGAGTATTGATTGGTATATCATCATTGAACATTAGAGATCAAGTTCAATAAGAGTTATCTTCATTGATTATTATACTAGCAAATTACAATGTAACTACTAGTCTTATATATAAATATATAGTATAGGAGATGCTTGAGGTTTCAGTGGTATAGCTTCTATTACTCCAAGTAGAGGTTTCAGTAGTAAGACACTGACAAGAGCAAGACTCTATGATAGAAGACCAAGTTAGATAGAAGTATCTCTGTTATGGAAGACAGAATCTCTGGATTGTTACATCACTGCCATGTGAGCATGTTGTAAGAAACTGTTATGGAAGGCAGGCTTTTAGATTAGATGTTGATAAGGAGTATCACCACAGAGATGTTTTATCCAAAGAATCCCATGATGATGCCTAGGTCAACAATACATAAACAGAAAAGAAAAAAATTTCACCTTTCTTCTGTATTATTATATCTTTCTCCATTCCCTCTGACATTTCCCAAAACAATACTGAGATGCAGAGGAGGCATGAAGAGGAGCAACAGCTTCAGGCCCACTTGGAAGAGGCAGCAGAGGCCCACCATATTGAGTATACTGCTTAGAAGATAAGGAAGGTGGCCAAGGCCAAGGCAAGAGAGAAAGCTAAAAAGTGGAGGCTTGTAGAAAAGAAAGAAAAAAGAAAATGGATAGAGTATCTTTAGCAACTCTGGAACAAAGTATTGGCAGAGAACACCACCCTTTTGGAGGGCACTGAAGGTTCCTAGGCCCCAGGATCTAAACACAAGGAGTATCAAGATCGTTGACAATGGACTTAACTTTTATTTTTTGCTTTTCACTTTATTTTATCTTTTCTTTTCTATTTATAGAACAACTTGGGTTAGGGTTTATCAGTCATACTGTCACATCAGTCACAAGTTGATGGCATAGTCACAAGACTGATCATGGGATTAGAATGGGATAGAAGGTTCTGGAATAAAGTGATGTCATACAACATGGACAACACATGTTGGCCTCATGTTGTACACATGGTCGTTTAGGGTAGGGTGCACAGTAGTAAGCATGGACCATGAGTAGTAGTATATAAGGTAGACTACTTGTACTAGGAACTCTATCGAGTTCTCTTGTGTTACTCAATACAAGAGTTGTCTTATTGCTTAACACTTTGGGCTTTAAGTCATAACAAGGAGATCACCTCAGAAGATGAGAAGAAGTGATGGCTTTCCAAGAAGACTAAAGAAAAGCAACCAGAAAAGTACTGCAGGGATGCTGCAGTCAAGATAGGTGATGTTAACCCCTGTGAGAGATGTATGTGCACTGGGTAGATGTCAAAGCTAAAAGCAGTAGACTCTAATTATTTTCATTTTCATTTTCATTTCTATTTTCATTTTGATTTATTTTTCTTTATTCTATTTTTAGAACTAGGGTTAGGGTGACAAGATCACGCTGTCACACAATCAGTCACATCAGATAATACAATTACAGCAATGGTTACAAGTCATGAGATATATAGAAGAATATAGAAGGTTCTGGAGAGGATGATGTCATACAACATGTGCAACACATGTTGACCTTAAGGTGAACACATGGCTGTTTAGGGTAGGCTAGAAGTAGTTAGCACAGACCATGAAGTTTTAGTATATAAGATAGACTATCTTATATAGAGTTTTTTATTGAGTTCTCTTGTGTTAATCCAATATAAGGTTCATTCACTTGTCCAACTCTAAGGACTTGAGTTTGTAACAGTAGGATTCCCTAATGTACAATTCAAAGTAAGTAAAGAAATTTCTTTTTGTTTTTTCTCTACTAATAGTATCTTTTTCATAGTCATTTCATCATCTATGCCAGATGCATTGCTATCAAGCAACAGTGTGTCCCCCATACTAATACCAACTCCCTGGCCATGATCTCTACCTATGGTGGGGTTTTAAGTACTATTGAAAAGATACTCTGGGATCTTGTGAAAGAGTACCAAGGCATAGGAAAGTCCCTCTAGGACATGGTAGAGGGCCAGGAGAAGAATACAGTCTAATTAGCAAGGATTGGGACTACAGTCAAATAGAGGTGATGTTTAAAGGAAAGTCTGTGGGATAATAATAAGAAGAGTGAGGAAGGAGACAGAGACAATGAAAAAGAGTCTGAGAATGACCCCAGGAAAATTCAGGAGAAAGAAGAGGAGGGAATCCTGTCTTCTACCTCCTGTTAATATAGTTTTTGTTTAGTTTTCTTGAATTTCATTCTCTTGACTTTGTTGTGTCTAACTGTGTCAATAAAAAAATTTAAGAGATTGAAATGAAAGTAAAGTCCAAAAGTTTGAAAAGAAAACCTTATAAAGAGTACATGAAAGCTGAAGTTAAATGAAAATAAGTAGATAGAATATACTAAGAAAATAATAAAAATGAATCACTGTTGGAAGTGTATGGAAGCTAGAGACAAGTGCAACAGTATAATTAAAATAAAGGAAGTAGACTAGGCTTGGCAGGATATGTGATATAGAAATTGGATACCAAGTTAGCAGCATGAGTAAGTTTGGATACAGTGATTTACTCAGATTTGTTTTCAGTGTCTTCATATTCTAGCCAGATCACCTTATACAGGAGCTTGTATGCTTGTCAACAATTAATTTTGAAGTCTACTATCTAAAGAGAAATTTCATATTCAGGTTCTCTGTTGATTATAACTGGTGCAGAGGCTAGTTGTGTTCTCTTAGAGAAAGAGTTAGACATAGCAGGTTTAAGTATGGACACATGGAAAACTGGATGGACAGAGCATATAAACTCTGGGGGATGGAGGGTGAATGATAGTGTACCAGACTGAGAAATAATTTTGTAGGGTCTGAGATATTTTTTAGAAAGCTTTTTTGAAGGCCAAGTAGTTTTAAAGAACTAAGCCTTGACAAAGACTCTGTCACTTACTTTAAAATCAGGAGCAGGAGAACATTGCATATCAGCAGACTTTTGATAATGCTGTTGGGCTGTGAAGATCTCAGCTTTAAGGGTACTCTGTAATTTATTGAGGTCTATGGCAAAGTAATGGGCTCAGAAGGATGCAATATTACATTCAGGATGGACAGTAATGTTCAGATAATATCCCTTATTAATAAAGAATAGAGAAACACTGGTAGTAGTACTCAGAGTATTGTTATAAGAGAACTCTGTAAGAGATAAGAGTTTGAACTAGTTGTCTTGCTGGTAATTACAATATACACAGAGGTATTGCTTGAGGGTCTGATTTGTGTGTTTGGTTTGTTCATCACCTTCAGGGTGGTAACCTGAAGTGAAGTGAAGCTGCATGTCCAGAGCAATGCTTAAAGAACAGAAGAAGTTTGACACAAACTCTAAACCTCTGTCAGAGGTAACATGGGAAGGAATGTTGTGTTTGGAAAACACATAGAGGACAAACAGATGTAATGGTGTCATAGACAGGAATAAAGATTGCCTACTTGGTGAGCTAGTCAACTATGACCAAGATAGTGTCAAACCTAGAGTATAATGGAAGTTTCTCAATAAAGTCTATAGAAATGGAATTCTATGGTCATTTGGGGATAGAAAGTTGTTTGAGAGAATCATAAGGCTTGTAATGTTGTGGCTTAGATCACATATAAGTAATATAGAACTTGCAGAATTGTTATACATCAGCATGGAGGCTAGGTCAGGAATATTTGTGGTGAACTAGTTCCAGTATTTTGTTCAGACCATAATAGCCAGCTAGAATGTGATCATAATTATACTGGAGAATACATGTGTGGAGATTACCAGCAGATAATACATAAATTCTGTTATCAAGACAGAGAAGACTGTTGGGGTCTGTAGACTATTGGCCATCTACAGAGATGTGTTTTGTAGCAATTGGGTCACTAGAAAGAGTTGAAAGGATGTCTCAGTATAGAGTGTCCAGATTAACAACTGTAGCTGCATGAAAGGAAGGAAAGAGAAAGACAATAGCTCATATAAAGGCTGCAAGTTGTTCTTGAGTAAAGATTGGTTTGAAGTTGTAAGGGTTGACTTCAGCATAGCCAGTATTTCCCTTTATAGGGTAAATGTCCCATCATCTAGTAAGAGCATCTGATTTGGTGCCAAGATGACCAGAATAGAATCTAATGACAAAGTTGAACTGAGAGAGATACTCAGATCACTGTGCTTGTCTCTAGGTCAACACCTTGGTAGTAGAAAAGTACTCAAGGTTTTTGTGATTTGTAACAATGTTAATCAGATAGGCTGGACTCTCTAGGTAATGTTGCCAAATTTTGAAAGCTTCAAAAATAGCAAGTAATTCCTTGTCATATGTATCATAATTCAACTCTGCTATGGTAAAAGTGCAGGAGTGAAAAGCAACCAGATGAACTTTGTTTTCTTCATTCACAATAGAAAGAATTGTAGTGAGAGCATAGTCCAAAGCATCGGTTTTCATGATGAGTTGAGCATCAGAAATCCAGTGAGTGAGAATGGAAGCAGAGGTAAATACCTTCTTGAGAGAGTTAAAAGCATCATAGCAGGAGGAATCAAACTTCCAGGAAATGTTCTTCTAGGTAAGGTATGTCAATAGAATGACAATGTCTGAGTAGTTGAAGATGAATCAGCAATAGAAATTAGCAAAACCTAAGAAGGATTGAATATTATTGACTTTCTTGGGTTCTGGCCAGTCTTGAATAATCTTTACTTTATTGTCAGACATGGTAAGACCAGAAAGAGAAAGAATGTATTCTAGATACTCTACTGACTTGGAGTGGAATTCACATTTCTCTGCATAAAGACCAGCCTTGTGGAGATACTTGAGTACTTTCTTAATATGCCAGTGATGTTCAGACATGTTATTCAAGTATATGAGTATATTATCTAGATAGATCATGACACAGACATTCAAAATATCAGAAAAGAGGTCATTTATGAATCACTAGATGGCTGTAGAAGCATTGATAAGACTGAAGGGCATTACAGACCACTTGAATGATCCATAACATGTCCTAAAAGCAGTCTTTCATTTATTACCATTGGCTATATAAACCAAGTGATAAGCATAGCAAAAATCTATCTTTGTATACACTCGAGCTTTGCAAGATGAGTCCAGCAGATCAGAGATAAGTAGGAGTAGATAGCAATTCTTTTTGGAAATATAGTTAAGACTGCAGAAGTCAATACAGAGGCATAATAAACCATCTTTCTTCTTGATGAATAAGGCTAGTATACTATATAGAGATGAAGTTGGTTGAATAAAACTCATTTTGAGGTTTTCCTCAATAAATTCTTTAAGAGCTTCTTGTTTGGATGCTAAAAGAGAGTATATAGGGCAAATTGGAGGTTAAGCACCTTTTTCTAGATTGATTTGGAAGTTATAAGAACAATGAGAAATGAGTACTTTAGTCTTAGTTTTGCTGAAAATGTCAGCAAATTCATGATACTTAGAAGGGATATTGGAAAGATCAAGACCCTCTACAAGTTTCACAGAGTTGGCCTAAATTGTTATGATCTTAAATCCTTAGAGTTGGATAAAAGAACAAAACTCTTGTATTAGAGTAAAACACAAGAGAACTCAATAAAGAGCTCTTTACAAGTAGTCTACCTTATATACCTATTTAGATGGTCTGTTCAAGCTACTGTGCACCCTACCCTAAACAACCATATGTTAGGCATGAGGTCAGCATGTGATATATATACTGTATGACATCACTTCTTTTGGAACCTTCTACCTCCTTTCCTTATATCTTGTGATTTGTGACTGTTACTGTGACCAATCATCACTCTAACCCTAACCCTAGAGTTCTAAAGATAGAAAATGAAAATAAATTGAAAAGAGAATGAAAATAGAGAAGAAAATAAAATGAAATTGAAGTCCATTGTTTTTAAACTTGACATAAATATTCAAAGAACAAAGACAGAGTTGAAACTTATTAGAGCCCAGAAGTTTTGATATGCACAAGAATGCTGCAGCACCAATAATAGTGATGTTAGGTCACTCAGAGGTAGATATGGAGGTTCAAGTATATGTATGAAAACCACAGAATCTAATGATTATAGAGAGGTGTCAGAAAATAATAGAGATGCTAATGGGATGTTGGCTGTGACATGAAAAAGAGCAAGATTTTTCTACAAAGATAGACAGAAGTTTATCAACCAATTTACCTAGTCAATTAGTAGATTGTGTCAGGTAAGCTAGTTGTATCCAAGGACCAAAGAGCAGGAAAAATCAAACAGAGTGATATAAAAGTCTAGAGTTATACAATCACCAGTCGGGAATATTATGAGCAAGTTAGTAATTTCAGAGATAGTGTTATTTGATGAACTATCAAACAAACAGAGGGCAACCAGAGGGGTTACAGATGTCTTCAAGTGGTGAGTATCTGTAAATTTTGAATTTACAAAGTAATGAGTAGACCCAGAGTTGACTAGAGCTTGGAATGGGATTTTATGAAGATGATCCTAACCAAGGATCAAGGGAGAAGTAAGGGAGACAAAAAGTGAATGAGGATCAGAAAGAGCAGATGTGTTGAGTCAGATAGAACTCATTGCTGTACAGGAAAGTTCAATCTAGCCCTCAGTTTGTGTGGAGTCCTAGAAGTTACTTTCTATTTTTCCAAGAGTTTCTTAGAAGCAGCTACTAAGTATTATAGTCTTTGGAAGTGACCATGGTCTGCTTTTTGGGACAAGAGTCCAATTTGTAGTCCCCTGCTCCACAATAGAGGCACAGATTATTTTTGAAATGCTTTTTGCGCTTGTTGCTGGTCAACTTGTTATTGTTGGCCAACTTGGAGGAGAGATCTACCCATGGAGAATTGGATTGTTTCTTGGAAGCAGGGGAGGATATATTTAAAAGGGATAATTTAGCAGATAAAGCTGCTGAGAATATATTTGCTTTGCCCTGAAAGGCCATAGCATTGCCAGTAGTGAAAGCTTTATCTTGCTTCTAAGAATGAGACTTAAGAGCCTTCTTTTTTGTTTGCCTTGCATGGTGGTATTTGCAGTCATGTTTCTAGTAGCAGTAATCAATGGTCATTGTTAAAGCATACATGTCCTGGAATAAGGTAGGTTTTTCTTGTTTCTGGGTAGAAATAGTGTTCTGGATCTGATTGGAAAGCCCCTGATAATAGCAGTAGCATAGAACACTATTCCCCTAACCTAATTGGGAGGCATAGTATATGAAATTCACATTGTAAGTGAAGATCTTATCACTAGGCTTTATGTGAAGGTTATCCAGTATAGTAGCTACTTCACTGATGGGATTTAAAAGCCTAAAGTATTGACATAATTTGTTAACAAAAAGGTTTCAGTTGGGGAGCCAGTCTTGCAGAGTATTCTGGTCTTCCTAGTTGAGGCCCACCTCAAACCAGTCCTGGGCAATTCCAGTGAGATAGGTTATTGTGAAGTTAATTTTTGCAATGTCCATGTCAAATTGCATAGGATTAGCATGAAAGTAAAGATGACATTAAAATAAGAAATTATTAAGCTTGTCAGGCTCAGTGCTACTGAAAGTATCAAAGATACAGGCTTTAGTTCCTCTTGAATTAGTATTAGGACTGAGAGTTTGATTAGCTATAAGTATGTTTACAAGTTGACTAAGTATGTTGGCTAACTACTTATTAGTATTATTGCTGTAATGGGGTTTTGATCATGAGCAAGTAGCAGAAGCATCCTCTCAATTAAGATAGTTGTTCACAGAGATGATACTTGGGCTGGAAACAGACAAAACTGTCCAGGCAGATTAAATAGTATGGGTTGGAGATTTCAGAGATAATTGGCCTCTTTGATAAGTGTGTCTTGAATATCATAGGGCATTTGGCAGATATGCCCTAGAGAGGTTATTACTGAAATAAAAGAATATATTGAAAGGTATTCCAAGTAGTGGGACCAGAGTTGGCCCTGAATGGGTTGAAGAGTTATAGTGAAAGAAAGCCATTGGACTTTGAAGTGCAAAAAGAGTTGTTTTGCAGACAGGACTATAACAGAGAATTTTAGTAGATGGAACTGCTCAGAAGTGACAGTAAACTTGGGAGTTTGACAATACTGTTAGGCATAGTTCACACCAGGAGACAAAAGTCTGCAGAGTTGGCTTGGTGATGCAAACTAGATGAAGTTTGAGATGGAGATGAGTGCTAATTTGGGGTATTGCTATTAAATACCAGAGATTGAGTTTAATAAGAATTATCTTTCTTGATTATCAGATTAGCAAATTGCAGTATAACTACTAGTCTTATATATGAGTCAGTTATATAGGAGATACTTAGGATTTTAGTATATTTCTCCAAGCAGAGGTTTCAGTAGTAAAACACTGATAGGAGTAAGGCAGGAGAACTCTACCATAAAAGACTAAGTAAGATAAGAGTATTCCCATTATGAAAGATGGGATATTTTGATTGTTGTATCACTGCTATAAGAATGTATTGCAAAAAGAGTGGCTGTCATGGAAAACAGGCTTGTTTTATAGATGTTGAGAGAACAGTATTACCATAGAAACATATCTTTCAAACAGATGGATTTGGTATATGACAAGGTGACAACTACTCTATATAATAGCAGGTCTATTCCAATGTGCTGGAATGCTGTTTACATAAGCAGGGAATAATAATACTTAAGTAATCAGGAATATTTCAGAATAGAGAGACTAAATTAGAAGAGAGCTAAAGTACTTAACAAGTGCTTCTAGAGTATGAGAAAGTAAATGAGCAAATAGGTAGACAAGTGTGGATAACAATAGCAGACTACAGAAGACCACAGAGTATTATGGAAGAGTAATGAAATACAGAAAAAGGGAGTTAGATAACATAGCTATTTAGGATATGGGAAGGTATATTAGTAGGTGAGTATGAATATTGCAATAGATTATAGAACATAGATCAACTGAAAAACACAAAAGAGAAAAGCTTTAGAAGAGCAAGTCTCCTTACAGAAACCTTAAAGAGGAGGTAATATTAGAGTCTGTCTTTCTAAACTCTAATTTCTAATTCTGGACTAAGAACAGCTTAGACAAACAGACTTGTGTTTGAAACTTGAACTTGGTTTTTTATTTTATTTAGTTTCTCTTTTCTTATTTAGACTTAGTTAAGAGAGTGTGACAAGAAGTCATATAACATAACATACCATAATCTCATATCACAGATAGTTATAGCATTATAGTCACAGTTACATAGTTTGTGTAAACCCAATATAAGGTTCTTCTTACACCTTGACACTTGAGTCTAAGTTGTAAAACTATTATTAATTAGTTCAAATTGTACTACTTATCTTATATTACTCATATTCTAAAGCTCTCTCTACAAACAGTTGTTTACACTGTACTATACTACTGTGTATTTGTAACAACCTTAAGCTTGAGCTCAGGTTGCAACTAAGGCAAAGACTTGAGAAAGGATAAGGGGAGATAGAATTGGTAAAGCGTAAGGACACATGAGTGTATCTACGCTATTTATGCGAGTCCATAGTTCAGTAATGCGACATGCACGAGGTTTAGGACATGAGGAGACCACAAGGATAAAGTAAGGTAACAACATCTTCTACATGAGGTGCTGACTGAGACTACATGTGGTGCAGCCAATCATATCGTCATACCCTTTACCCATGTCCATGCTGTCCCAGGAGGCATCAATCGTAACAATACCCCCATTTCAGGTTTCATGTCCCCATGAAATCAGACCAAAACCTCCAGCTCTCCTACCACATGCGTGGCCACTATCTTTTTGCTAGGGCCTATAATAATTTGATCCT
>Ga0157357_1001016_pt1 | contig 11927 bp, 17 predicted proteins | sample AttcapACBM1_FD_111485 | JGI IMG/M metagenome (GOLD analysis project Ga0157357, IMG submission 111485) | Fungus gardens microbial communities from leaf cutter ant in Botucatu, State of Sao Paulo, Brazil - Atta capiguara ACBM1 | ecosystem: Host-associated > Fungi > Mycelium > Unclassified ... | reverse complement strand
TATGACATTATTTTGTTTCAAAACCTTCTACTTCCTTCTTTTAAGTCCCATGATCAATGTTGTGACCACATCATCAGATGTGACTGATGTGACCAATCACTTCTATCCCTAACCCCAGAGTTCTAAAAATAGAAAAAGTAAATTGAAAAGAAAATAAAAATGAGAAAAAAGATAAAAAGAAACAAAGTCTACTTTCTGTAATCTTGACACAATTGAGTACCATGTAATAAATTGTTAACCAAATATATACAGGGACTCAGAACATATCATGACAGTACTTTTCTTAGTCTAATAATCAAACTCTGATAACTCACTTTTCTTAGCTGCTATCTATCATATTCTCTTCTATTAATTTCTCTATCTGAAATTATGACCATATAACATGTAGTTAGTATAACACATAAATTAAAGTCAGGGTTGTTGTTTGCTTTTAATCACATTACATCTATGGAGAGAACTCAAACAAGAAGTTCTCTATTCTTGTCATGTACTGTGCTTATGTAATACTTGAAAAAGCAAAAGGAAATAACCATTATAACTACTACAGTTCATAATAGTATTTCCCTTTGAACTTCCTGTTGTTCCACTTATACAATATATGCCTCTCTAGTAATCCTCCTTTACTGAACTTCTTTTCCAAGGTTCAGCATCTGTGACAGCTTGAACCCTCTTGCTTTCTTTCCATACTGTCTCTCAAACTCCTCTACTATTTTTTTTTGCATTTTCCAAAATTTCTCAGCCTTCCCAAGTATCAGCCTTTGAAGTGTAACAGCAGAGAGTGGGTAGCCAGGTAATAAAATCCATGAGCCTTGCATAAACCTAGGTGCTTCTGTGGACTCTTCCGCTATAGATGTTTTATAGATGTTTATGACTAAGTTTCGAGTCTCCGTGCAGTGTGAATAAGGCAAATACTTATTAACATAAGCAACTCTACAATCTGGTCAACCTAGTGACATACCAACCTCCATTCTATAAATTGTAACCACATGGCAGGTAGCAAGCTAAGGCCAAGATCATTTCCTCGCAGACTCCTGGTTATATCATGAATAAGTATCTCATATCCAATAACCTCCTCTGTCTCTCCTTCTACAATCTGCCTTAGCATGACCTGCACTTAACAGAAGTAGTCTATTGTGCAGACTCATTTGATATACACATCCCCCCGAATTGGTCACCATGATGCTGTAGCCACCATTTTCCCAGAGGGTGAGAATCTCATGTATCGTTGAATAGACACAAGAGCAGTGACGAGTGTTCGGCTAGCCGACTTGTCATTGCGTCACATACGGTCACCCTCTCCTTTGGTTAACTAATCCTAATACTACGATGAACTCCCTATATACATCCGGTGTGCGCCAAACAGCTTGTCTTCACGCTGACCTGGATCGTTTGCGGAATGGGGACACCTCTGCTTCACTGCTCGGTGCGTGTGCTCACTGACCCGACCGGGTGGAAAGTTGCTGAACATCAGACATCCCAATTTCTTGTTTGCTAGGACAGATCTCTGCTTCTCTGGCTGCTATGAGCAGGACAATAGAGGACTATGATGCGATTGCTAAGCGGGAAATGATAAAAGCTAAGCAAGAGAAGGCACAGATGTACGTTGTCCGCTGGCCCCTTCGAAATTTCCAAGGTACAAACAATGCTATTATGTACGGTTAGGCGCGTACAAAAATTTCGTTCCGACTACACAGAGCTCCGAAGCCAGTTCGAAAAACTAAAGACAGAGGCCTTTGAACAGGTGTTTAATTCAATCCAATCGATTGATTCTTGTTGACACTCACTCACTTTGGCCGCTCTTGAAGCAAGCAGCGTTTCAGAGAGACGAACTTATAAATGCTTCTGGCACACCCAACTCCCCATCTGATGCCCGGCGTCGTTTCCAGACAACCGTACCTCAGTCAACGCTCCATCCTGACCTTCGCCCGGCTGCGCGTGCGCCAGAACAGGTTTCTGAATCGCCCTTCCGCTCCCTATCTCCCTATGGTCCGTACGCCCATTATGGTCGTGAATTTCGTGCTCTGGATGAACATAGCTTCATCCAAAACACGGAAAACCGATTGGACGAATTCCTTGCTCAAGGAAGAGAAGCATTGGATAACCTAGTGGATCAGAGGAAGATGCTCAAAGGGACGCATAAACGATTGTTGGATACTGCGAACACTCTTGGATTGAGTCGGCAAGTCATTGGGTGGATTGAGAGGCGAAGGTGCGTGTGTATCTATTCTCCAACTCAACGTTCCATGTTAACAGCCCGTTTACCAGCGCTCAAGACATGTACATCTTCATTGGTGGTGCCGTCTTTACATTTCTTTGTTTCTATTTGATATGGCATTACTTAGGTTGAACATGGACAATCATCCGGACTATCTTTTATTTAAAATGTCGGATTTCGTATAGTATGACGGAAGTCAGTAGCAAGATTTACAAGAGGGTCGGCTTCAAATCTCAAACCTTTCAGAGAAATTATCACCCAAGATCCTTGGATGTATTCATTAAATTTGGTCCATGTAACTTTGGGTTTACAATCCTGGTTACATGATACACAGCCTTAGTTTTGAATCGACGAGTGAGACAACAGATGACCACCAAAGACTGCAATACAATTGAATGTGAGCTACTGTAATTGCAGCTTTGGGCAGCAGAGCTGCGGAATAATGAATTGAAGGATTTGGAATAAAAAAGAATTGGGAGTCGAATTGGGAGTCTCTGCTTTAAGGTAAAAGTGTGTCGCTTGTAGTCATCCGGCCGGTTCAAACAGATGTCAAGCCCTTTACGCATGTCATCTTTATACGAGCCACACCGCCCATAAGCACAATTCCTGCACTCTCGCAGTACAAAACCTAGCCTTAGAATACATGATAGTAAACTGGCAAGACCAATCCACCTCCATCCAAGAGAGGGATGGTCAAAAATTATCTATGATTGCCTTGTGATCATAAGAATCTGCTTGAGAACATGCTCAAATGCAAGACTTACGTCATGCCGCCATAGCCCATTGCAGCACCCGACTCTGCAAGCTTTCGCTGTCGGAACGCCTGAGAAACAGTCAGTGAGGTGAAATCAGTAGATGACGGTTACTCGCCTTGCGATACTTCGTGCGCTCATAGGTTACAAGACCAACGACAATAAGTGCAATCACCGAAACACCCGCAAAAACACCAAGGCCAATAGGGAGGACAGACAATTTCTTACCAGGTAAAGTGAAAGAAGAAGAGTCAGCAGCAGCAGCAGCATCGGTTGATGTTCCGTTGATCGCCGAGGAAGAGGAAGAGGTGCCGGGAGCATCGGCAGTAACAGAAGAACTGGTAGATTGAGTTGTTGGGGTCGGAGCTGGAGTGTTGATTGAATTGACAGTGCTTGATGCTGAAGTATTAACTGGAGTCGTATTACTAGAAGCTGCTGAAGCAGTTGGAATTGGCTGGAATAGTTTCAGCATGGTACTAGTAGCGTCAGGACTTAACATACGTTGGTAGAAAGTGGTTCCGCTGTCACTGTCGAAGGTGTGCCACTGGCAAACTCAGATGTTACAATTGAGGTGGGCTAGAGAATGTAAGGTTTCAGTTAGGACTATACAACTACAGTACTTACAATGATGATTGTTGCAGAACTCGACGTCACTGCTGAGGTAACAAAACTGGAACCCGCCAATGAAGTACCAGAACTGATGACTTGTGAAGCACCACCAATAGACGAGTTGGCTGGGGATGTCGATGGTTGAGCAATAGAAGTTGCAGAGGCGGAAAAAAATACAGAGGCAAAGTCTGTAGTACCAGAAATGGATGCAGAAGTGAGAGAGGCAGAGGAAGAGACAAAGGCAGAGGAAGAGGAAGAGGAAGAGGAAGAGGAAGAGGAAGAGGAAGAGGAAGAGGAAGAGGAAGAGGAAGAGGCAGAGGAAGAGGCGTCAGGGGGGGAGGTATTAGGAATGGAGCCTTCAGCTGTCATTGCTGTGCACGTTTTGACTTCTTGGACCATGGAATTGCCATTGCTATCCGTCACGGGCGTCAATACAATGGTGCATGTCTCGGTAATTGGCCCACTATCGCTGCAGAGGGGATAAGGATTCAAGTGAGAATTCGATGAGAGAAACATACGTTAATATTGTGGTTACAGTAGTCAAAGTCTGGCTTCCATCCTGACGAGCACGAAAAGGCAAGGCATATGTATTTGTGACAGGAAACAGGAATATGAGGAGGGCGAAGAGAGCCAAATGGTTTGTGTACTGCAAGGAGAGCATGACAATTAGGGGACTTCGAATTTGTCTTGAGGCTGAGCCCGTTTCCTGCGGTTTCTCGACGATTCAAATGGTAAGCAAGCTGTAAGAGATCGGAAGTGCCCTCAGGGCAAGGTCCCGGAAGAGAAACAAAAAGAGAGAAAAAAGAGAAGAAAAAGAATGAAGGAAATAGCACAATGAAGGCAATAGCACAATGAAGGAAATAGCATGTAAGTCTCGTAACAATACCAAAATTCAAACTCCGCAGCACCGGCGTTGGCAACGGCAGACATTTCTTACATTTCTTACCCTGTCCAGGCGGAACTACCTACGACACAAAACAAAACAGGCAGCCAGATCAGATGGCTATCTCATGCCGCTCTCAACTATTTTGTATAACTTTCCCTTTCGTACCCTCCCCCGCCCCTGCCGCCATCTCCGTAAAACAGTCGCCATCACACTTACAACACCCTGCGAGCCCCATTGCTCAAATGCCATAGACACAGCTACATTGCCCACTACAACAACTAGGAGTGTCATTCTTGCTGAGAATGGGAGTGTCATGAGTGTCAACACTGCTTGAATGGGTTTCGGAGGTGCCAGGAGCACCAACATGTTGAAAACTGACAGAACCATCATGGAAAACATCAACCAACCTATTTGTTACATGTCAGAGATTTCATCACTGATGTCAGTTGCTTGCCGCAACGCACCATTCGTCCACATAGATCTACGATACGGAGGACCAATGCTAAAAACAGCCGCTACCAGAATATATTGAAAGCACGAAATGACGAAGAGTACTGTGTTTTCAAAGTTGGTTGATTCGAGATTGTTGCCTTCAGAGGCAGGATCATTTGCTGGAGGAAGTGTATACCTATATACCAAGTTAGTTTTGTTCACTTTCTGGGGAGTCGAGCGGAGCTTTTACCATGGCTGTTTTTGTACCCACAAATAACCCCAGAGCTGGAACCCACTCGTGATAAGGATTTGACCGATGATGCTTGCGAGGACTTTTTTGGATACCAGACTCGCTGTAGGGCGCTTTGGGGATATTTCTGGATAGGGTAGCGTGCGCCCCACTGGGAACAACCCTCTCAATTAATTATGAACACCATCACTAACATTCAACGCACTGGAGACAGCAATCGGTATGATGATGAAAAGATCGATATATAAGAACTGATAATGTCAGTGTTTAATGGTTATGAGCCAAGAGTAGGTTGCCAAACCTGAAAATCTCCAAGCGAAGAGGCAAAAGAATACAACAATGTCACTGAAGAGAACTGGATCAATGAGTAGAGTGCCCTATTGGGCGTCAGAATGCACACTAACCAGTAATCATAATTACTTACATATACTTGAAGCAACTAAAGCTGGTCACAAGGGCTGCACGACCTTCCGTGATGACCTCGATGACACAGCCTATATCGGGAGTCGTGGTTGTAAAGGGGGCGGCAATACTGGCCTCTGCCTCCGACAATGAAATCCCGACATCTGCCGCTTTCAGAGCAGCACAATCATTTGCCCCATCGCCACACATGAGAACTGTGTAGCCAAGGGCCTGTAACCTCTCTACAATTTCATTTTTTTCGTCGGGCGACATCCGCGCAAAAATTTGTGTCTTGACGAGCATCTGGATGAGGATTAGCTTGTGGGCTTTGAGCAGGTGATCTGAAACTGACCCTTTGTAGCGTCTCCAAAGGTGCATAGTTGATCATCCATCGAAAGATGTCTCCAGTAACAACAAGAGAGTAGTCTTGATATTTTATCTCATCTGATTCAGCAGTGTGATGAGGTGGTGGCGTCAAAGGCTTGAGACTGTACGAATCGAGTTTCCATAAAGAATCGTCCATTGATTTCCATTCTATCTTTGATGTGGGAGAAGAGCCATTGCCTATGAAAGGAGTCATAATCGTAACCGAGAGTATGAATGAACTCAACGTTCCCTTAGTGAAAACTGGCGCAAAAACGTGGGCAGCTTGACTAATCAATGAGCATTCCCGAGCAACACTGACTGCCGTTAGTGGGTTATCACCAGTGATCATTCTGCATGCCAAGTGAGCTCCTCGAAGCCGTTGGATTGCCGGTGTTGTCCCTGGTTTGAGTCGATTTTCAAAGATGATCAGGCCAAGAAAGTGCAATTCAGATTCTGCTTGTTCACTAGGGATAAATGAGACCCAGCATATTGTTTGCAAGAACTCAGCCCTACCCACCGTTTCATTCGTTGAACTTTCAACCAGGACAAACCCTCAATGCTCTTCCCAGCGATTGCGATCACACGATATCCCCGTCTGGTATAATACGAGAGCAAATCATCGTAATCTTGAGGGACTAAAGGTCATTGTTAGACAATAATCAAAGCAGCATCTAGGAACTTACAAGAGTCCCTATCGCAAATATCAAACATGACTTCAGGTGCACCTTTCACATAGACTTCCATGCTGGTGCTCTTGAGCCGCTTCACAATAACACTCATCCTTCTCAAAGATGATACGAACTCAAACGTCCGTATCACACCCAATTCAAGGAAATGAGCATGCTGGAATATATCCTTAGTATGATGCTATTTGATTCAGATTTTTGAGTTGTGCGAAACAAACCTTAGTGCTGCCTTTCAGTGCATCTTCCAATCTGAACTGTGCTGACCCAGGTGGCCTCACGACAGTTTGTACGAGCGCAGCCTGATCTATGATAATTCCCTTCGACTTGATTGTACCAGTTCCCGCAATCCGACCTTCTTCTAGCGTCCATTTCGTGAACTCAAACATCTTCATATCCAGAGGATCACCGATGACTTCGTCACCCACAGACTTGAGGGAATGGCATGTCGCAAGTGCATGTAAGAACGAAGCCTTACTATTTCCCAGAGGTAGATCATGTACGTCTTCAAGTAGCTCCCCAAACATCTTTCCGTTGCGATCAAGACTTCGAACACCCATGATGTCCAGTCCGTCTTCAGTCAAGGTACCCGTTTTGTCGAAACAGCAGACATTGATTTTCCCTGCTATATTGACTCTACTAGGGGCAATGCAATAAATTCCTTGTTTCCGGAGACGAGTAATGGCGAAGCTGGTTCCAATAGCCAGAGTTGCTGGAAGGGCAGGAGGTACGACAACTGTAATGAGGTCAAGGGCACGAATGATGATTGTTGTGAGGGGGACCTAATAATCAAAGATCAGAAAATTCCGGTAGAACAGGCTACTAGACTTACTTTCAATCTAACAAACTGTACAGCACTAAAGCAAAAACCAACACCCGCAATACCTGTCAAAAAACCAATAAAACGAACAGAATCGCGATAAAATTTGAAACCGATAGGTTTTGGGAAAAGCATGGATCTAATAAGAGCACCCTTGGTCGTACTAAAACCTGAGACGACTGAGAAGAGACTCTGCTATGGTCAATGTACCAGCTCACCTGTTCGAGTCACAAGTGCAGTGGCAGGTTTTCCCATCCCATCTTGGGTAAAAGACCCTCGGATCCTGACAATACGTGTTCCTCCGTATAGGAAGCATTTAGGATTTTCTCCCCGTTCCTCTTGCCACCTGTTCAAATCATCATCCTTCATAGGTACCTTACTAACTGGTACGCTTTCTCCTGTGAGCATACTTTCGTTCACAATAGCATCGCCAACAAGGAGGAACAAATCCGCTGGTAAAATCGAAAACTGGGAATCTGATATATTCACAACATCACCGGGGACCAGCTCTGTCGACTCGCACTCGATCCCTGTGTAGAAGGCGATTACCTCGTCAATTCATCCACCATGAGAACGAGACGTACATTCACCATTTCGTAACACAACTACTTTACAGACATAACGAGACATTTCCCGCATGCGCGTAATCGTCTGGAAATTTTGAGAAAACAATCCAAAGTCAATCAAAAGAAAGACCAACCTTCCGAGTCTCCATTAGCGTAGATACAATGCTCACAAACGAGATCAAACCAATACAGAAGGCATAGTAGTAGTAGTTGTCTAAAGACCAAAGAATAATGCTAGCAATCTGGAAAACATAGAATGGATGAATAATCTGGACCCTCATGAGAGCTCGTTTCAGTAAAGCGCCATATGAGGACCCACCTCATCGACCAATAACGCAAGGATCGATTTTCCCTCAATGTCAATTTCATTCTTTCCAGACAGCATCGCACGTTGTTCCCAGACGGTGCTCACTAATCCACCTTGAACACTTGATATACTTGTCCAAGCAGGATCCCTCCAATTTCTTACGGCAGATCAGGGTGAAAATCACCTAAATACAGCACCGAACTCACTTGACCATATGAAATAGACCTGTTCGAGGATCGAGAGCATAACGAGTATAACGGTAGTCAACGATGAGGAGTTTCTTCAGGACGTTGTTACTGGAATTCAGATGCTCAACCATTCTTTGCTCGATACTGGACCTGTACAACTCGGTGCATTGATCCGCTGACACATTGTGCGGAAATACAGTGGATATATGATATTGATAATCCAGAACACGAATGGAAAGCAGTGTAATTGCTCTGTAGGCCGACTTGTTTTATGTGAGAACAGGTATTATTTTGATGGACAAGCCAAACCCACCTCTACGACGATGAAGCCGCTATGCGAGCTGATGAATGCTTTCTCATGCGCAACCCAACTTAACCAGAGACGGGGAAACCAATGGCCAAGGAGTGCCAGAAGGCCAGCAGAAAGCACGCAGCCTAAATTCCATAAGCACCTACGCCACCTGATGGCCTCGTACCCAATAAAGCGAATTGTGGTATCTTCGTCAGGTATATATACAGTCTGTCTGCTAGGGGGGCCAGGAGGCGGTGCATCAAGTAGTGTGAATGAAACATCCATATCGATACGCGCTTCTCGACCAAGGACAGAGTCCATGGCGAGGAGAGGCAGGTTCTGAGTAGGTTCAACCGGGGTCGAGGGCTCAGAGTCGTACGCCATACTTGCAGAGATCGAGACATCCTCGCGCAAATCGTTGATGGATTCTTCGGATTCTTCTTCAGCAGACGAGTAGCCCCAACGTTCATCCTCACTCTCGTCAGAACCAAGCGCGCACTCCAAAAACTCGTCGGAGTGTCGACTGCGACGGCTTCCCCTTGAAGCCCTGCTAGCTGAGGACATCTGTGAAATCGACATTCGACGATTTCGATTCTGCTCTGCATCAATCGAACGACCAAACAAGCTGGCAATGTTTTCGAACATGCTCTGTCGCCGAGGAGACGAGGTCTGGCCGTGCAGTTTTACCCGGCTTTTACCACCATAACTCAGGAAAGAAGTGCCTTCGTCTTGGTTATCTGAGCCCTCATTCTGTCTCGATAACTGACACGAATTTTCGCTGTTCATACTAAAGCGTCTGCTCATCCGATGTCGAGATCCCAAAGAATCGTTACTTTTTCTTCGCATCTGCGACCAATCACTGCTCCTGCGCCCCAACTCCAGGTTCGACATGCGAGAAACACTGCTGGGATTTACGGAATGACCCGGGCCAGAAAACATGGCACCACCCTCTTCATCGTCGAAGTAGGAGCCGTAATGGGAATCACGACGAGAACGTTTGCTGCTGGCAACGGCCTCATCAATATCGAGAGCAGTCGCTCCCTCTGTGTAATCGTGGGAAGTAGAACCGCTCGGACCTGCAGCTAGCGACATTCCGTAGCTGTCACTGAGAACAAAGGTTTGTTGGAGGCGAAGGAGAGGTGTGAAAGTCAACAGCGCTAAATATAGTTACTGACCGTAGTCCTTTGTATCATTCTATCATTAACCATAACTTCAAAAGCTGATCAATGGGAAAGGATACTAGAAAGTGACTATATATAACCCTCAGCTTTTTAGCTAATCCAGATACACTTTTCCCCTGAGTTAATACTTTCCAAAATGTACCAGCAGTATACAACCATTGGGATTCTTGATTCACACACCAAGTTTATTCATTGCAGGGCAGCTAGCTAAAATTAAACAAATAACATAAAAACAATAGGTCCACTAATCATGACCAAAGACAATGCATGTTATGCTGAACCATGGGCACTCACTGAATATTAAGTACTTGTTTACCTTTTCAGAACATATACCCAAGTTAGATTGGAGAACAAGATTAAACAAAGTAAGCAAAGACAATAACTTCATAAGCATAAGCATCTACTTTTGTGTGCAAGCCATGGGCACAGCACTTAGTTGACTGCAAGAAGCTTTACCTCTGTCAACGGAATCAGCACCCCAGTCATACTTACAACGAATGAACTTCATACCGAAGACCAAGGTTGCATTGCCAGGAATAGTGGGTTTACTACCCTTTTTGCCATACGCGAAAGCCGGGGGGCATGTCACGATACGTTCGCCGCCGGTTTGCATGCCAACCAGGCCCTGGTCCCAACCTAGAGACACTATGAATACAGTCCTTGTGAGAGAGGAGAAACACACCTTTGATTACCTCTCCAGCTCCTAACTCGAAAACGAACTACGGATTAAATTAGAGTATTATACCGAAAAAATGGAGATGAACCACTCACAGGTTTGCCTTTGGTATTTTTGTCGAAGACCTTTCCATTGGTAAGTTTACCAATATAACGCATCTGAAGTTTGTCGCCTTTCTTAGCCCGAGGTCCAGTACCAATGGTAGCATCCTGATATTTCAGGCCACCAGGCAGCTCCTTAACTTCCTGGTCTACCTGAGCGCTCTTTTCCTTGCCTTTCTTGTCTTTCTTGTCTTCTTTCTCTTTCTCATCCTTCTTGTCCTCCTTTTCTTTCTTGTCCTTCTTCTCAGCGACAACATCCTTGCCAGTAGGGACTGCCTCTCCACCGTCCTTTTTCAGTTTCTTGTTCTTGCCAGGTTTGGCCTTTGGTTCATCATCTTCACGAGCGCGTTTACCTGGCTTGGCTGCACCGTCGACACCCTCTTCCACCTCCTCAAAGCGACTAATTGGATGCTTAAACAGAGAAAAAAAATCTAAAGTATTGCTACTTACCTGGCATCACCGTCGATGTCATCAAGTTCATCAGGATTCATCTCGACGTCCGAGCTCACGTCGCGAAGGTCATAGGCGTCCTCCTCGTCATCAGATCCAAACTCTGAGCCCTCAAAGGGCGGTTGGTCCGAGTTGATTTGGTCTAGTGGACCTTAATAAAGCTGTTGGACCAAACTATTGCACGCACCGATATAGTTTCCCGACAAGGAGACAGGGCTAGCCATTAGAATCAGCAATGATCCGCAGGCCAGCGTGGCAAGAAGTCCTACTTTTTACCAACCAACGAAAATTTGTAGGTTGTTTCCGCTTCAAGAACAAGGTTTACTTGAGCATTTTCGGCCTTGAAAAACAAATATCAAAGACGTGTTTAATCACACAAAGGCCTCATACCTTTCCAGCCGTAAGCGAACAGAGAATAAAACTGGAAATGGGAGACTCCTCATCTTCCTCTTCGTCACTTTCGTCTGCAGGTTTACTGTAACTGATTTTGACAACAGTCCTGCCATCCTGATCCACGAGTTTCTCCCCCAAAGAAACATTGGAGATACGGACATCAGCTTCGGTCATGACCACCTCTTCCTGGCCTGGGGCGAGGTCAAGGCTCCTGAAAAAGCATGTCACACACTTAAAAAAGTTCATCGACGCGCCGCCACTCACCAGATTGCAATTGCAACGGCCATGAATGATGATGATGTAGAGGAAAGTGAATGAAAGGTGGAAAAAAAAGAAATTTTAGAACGTGCGGTTTAAC
>Ga0157357_1001015_pt1 | contig 11928 bp, 6 predicted proteins | sample AttcapACBM1_FD_111485 | JGI IMG/M metagenome (GOLD analysis project Ga0157357, IMG submission 111485) | Fungus gardens microbial communities from leaf cutter ant in Botucatu, State of Sao Paulo, Brazil - Atta capiguara ACBM1 | ecosystem: Host-associated > Fungi > Mycelium > Unclassified ... | reverse complement strand
GTTTTGGAAACATTGATTTAACAAGGAATGGCATTCCAAAGAATATGCTAAACTCCAGGAAGCCAGGAGAACATTGATCTGTTCAAATGTGAATGAAGCCTCAATATGATTTTAAAAGAATTGAAAATATTCTCACAAAACATATAAAAGAATAATTTCATCATCAACACTATTCTTGAAGTCAATCGAGATTTTAACATTATATTCATCCAAAAGCCATTGTGGACAACAATCAGAAGTATTCTTAGTGAATCAAATGCCAAAGACACCCCTCTGTTAGGTGTTCCAAATCATCTGAACTGGCTAACATTTGTTAGAGACCCTTGTTTGACTAATGATTCACCAAGAGTCATCAGTTATATCAACATTTGTCTTTCTCCTCTTTGCTTTTCTCTTCGAAAAGACATCATTTGTCATCATGATATTCTTCTCGCATCCTTTTTCAATAATAACTCTCTCTATTGGATCATGAACGTTTATTCAGACTCATCTCATACTGCCTTAAAGTATCTCAAGGATACTGAGGTTAATATTTCGAACCTTTTAATTATGATAGGGAATTTCAACATTAGAGACAGTGGTTGGGACCCACTTTTCCCCCACCACTCTACTTTTAGTGACAATCTTTTCATTATAGCTGACTCATTCAATCTTAAACTTTCATCTCCTACTAACTGTGTCCCCACTAGGTACTCAGATTCCGATATAAGAGCCAATTCAGTTATTGACCTCATATTCCTATGAGGTGGATCAGTGGAAATCAACAATCATTCCATCCATCCTGACCTTCAACTATCATCTGATCACGTGCCTCTCTCAGTCACAATTACTATTGAAGAGGAAAACATTGATATGTTCAAATTATCCATAGCAAAGAATAGTGAAGAAGAAAAGAAATTTACCAACAACATTTTGCTCGCTATCAAAAACATTGATATATCAGATTTGTCTAATATTAGCAAAATCAAGAATGTCACAAACTCCTTCGCCTCAATAGTTGAATTAGCATGGAAAGCGAATGCTAAATGAGTTCAAATCACCAAACATTCAAAAAGCTGGTGGAATGAGGATTGCAATTGTGCTCTGACTAGTTATAGGATGTCAAGAAGTTTGGAGAATTGGAAAATCTTTAAAAGAACTGTCAAGTTGACCAAGCAAGCTTTCTTCAATCTTAAAATTCAAGAAATTGCAAACAAGAAACAGGGACCTTGGAAGCTTATGAGCTGGGTCAACAAACACAAGCTACCAGCCATCGAGTCAATTAAATATGATGATCAACAATGTCTTGAAATTGAGGATCTATGGAATGCTCTCCATTCCATATTCAACAAGACACTCCATCGTCAAGTCAATGTCAATGTCCTGGACAAAATTGATGACAAACCTATATCACTCTGGCCCTTATTTTCAAAAGAAGAGTTCAGACTTGCCCTCTCTAAGTGCAATAATTCGTCTGCTCCTGGCCCTGACAAATTGTCATGGGGTCATTTGAAATGTATTTTCAAAGAGGATTGATGTCTAAACATTATCATTAGTATTGCTAATGCTTGTATCAAAGTAGGTTATTGGCCTTCACATTTCAAAAAGTCTACTACAGTCATCATTCCTAAACCCAAAAAAAAATCATACAACTCTCCTAAGACTTTTAGACCTATCGTTCTCCTCAATATAGCTAGCAAGCTCATTGAGAAAGTCATTGGTGACTGCCTTCAGTTTCAAGTAGCTTCAAATGATTTCCTTCACACATAGTCTTAAATTTAAATCCACAATTGATGTGGGAGTCGCTTTAACTCATATCATTCATTCAGGATGGGTGAAGAACTTATCCACAAGTACACTTGTGTTTAACATTGCACAATTCTTCCCTTCATTAAATTATTACCTTCTATCTTGCATCATCAAGAAAGCCAGGTTTGATAACTGAATTATCTCATTCTTTTCAAACTATCTTGTGGATAGAAGAACTAATTATTCTTGGAACAATTTTATGTCTCCAGTTTTTGACATCAACGTTGGTGTGGGGCAGGGCTCTGCTCTTTCTCCCATTTTATCAGTGCTATACCTTTCGCCTCTTATTTATATACTAGAAAATCGTCTAAAAAATTTAAAAATTCCTATTTCCATCATTTCCTTTGTTGATGATGGTCTTTTCATCTCACAAAGCAAATCTTATGACATTTCTAACAGTTGTCTCTTCTGTTGTTTCAATATTCTTTCCAATCTTCTTGAAAAATTTCATCTTATAGTTGAACATTCCAAAACTGAAATTTTTCACTTTAACAGATTGCATGGTTCTTTTAACCCCCCTCTACTTGACTTATCTCCTTTAGGTGGTAGCATTCTTTGTCCCAACAATACATGAAAGTACCTGGAATTTATCTTCGACAGAAAGTTGACATTTCACTAACACATCAACTTTTATGTCAACAAGTCTATCTCAACAGTCAAATGTATGAAGATCATTGGTAATTCTAACTGAGGCATCAATCCCTTCCAGAAATGCCTCTTATTTAGATTGTGTATCCTTTCCATTGCCCTTTATGGATTTCAACTCTGGTTCTATAAATATGCACTGATGTCTTATCACTTGAAAGTCTTAGGAAAAATGCAAAGACGGGCTGCTATATGGATACTTGGAGCCTTCAAAATATCCCCTTCATATAGTATTGAAGCAATAGTGGGCTTAGTCCCCATTTATCTTCATCTTTGTAAACTAGGTGGTAGATCTCAACTTTGTACCAACAAACTTCCACCGAGCCACATCATACAGTTTCTCATTAATTCGAGTCCCAACTCTAATTCATGTTTTGATGCTGTCTCACTCAACTCACTCACTAATAGACAACATGAGATGGTTAAAGGTTATTTGATTGACTCAGCTAACAGATTTAATAAGTGTTTTCCATCTTTTGATCCTTTGAATTGAGAATTTTCTCCAGGTTTTTGAGTCATTGACAATTTTTCAGATCGAATTTCTTTTGTACTTAATAAAGAAAAGAACAATAAATTATGTGCTCAGACCCTTGACAAAATAGTCTTAGAATCTTCCTCCTCACCTTTTATCGCCATCATAGCATCGGATACAAGCATCAAAAACTCAGTCACTACATCTATTGCACATATTCACACTCATGATAAACCAACTATCAAAACGATCCATCATGTGGTTAACATCACTAGCACTGAGGCAGAATTATTCACCATTAGGTGTGGCATCAATCAAGTGTCATGCCTCAACTATATATCCAAGATTATCATCATCACGGACTCCATTCATGCAGCTAAAAGAATTCTTGACCCGTCTATTCATTCCTATCAAGTCCAAGCAGCGGCTATTCTAAAGAACCTTCGCTATTTCTTTAACAGACATAAAGACAACTCTATCAAATTTTGGAAATGTCCTAGTCATCTTAAATGGTGGTTACACAATGAAGTTGATAAAGAGACTAAAAAATTCAACTTAGTGCCTCTCTTTCCATGCAAAAATTCTTGGGAGTTCAGCAAAAAATGCGAGAGTGACAATATTCTAAACTTTTGGAAAATAACATTCCAAGCTTCGAATCTCAAAGGAAGTCAGTTCTTGGACTTAGTTAATAATGATAACAATCCTATTGAACCAACATATGCCAAAGGTGGATCGTGGCTGAAGTCATTTGGTCATTCAAACTCGCTATGTGCTCGAGCTATAAGAGCTATTACAAGTCATGCTCTGATAGGCAAATACAGACTTAGGTTCTTCCCTAGGGAAGAATTTAAGTGTTCATATGGATTTTATCCTATTGAATCAAGACATCATATTCTTCATGAATGTAACAGATTTAATAGGTATTGGAATCTGAGAAGAGATTCGTTAAGCCACTTTGTCATGTTCTTGGTCTTTAATCCGAGTACATTTTCATTTTCTAACTCTTTAGCTTAATTATTCAAGTAAGACTTAGAGATTTAGTGTTTATTTATGCCTTGTTTTCTTTTTCTTTTTCTTCTTCTTGTTCCTTCTCCTTTTCCTATTCTTTTTCTCTTTTACATGTAGTTTTGCCTCCCTGTATGTAGTTACGACATGTAGCTACCACAATCTGCCCCCATGCTCCATGTAATAAATTGTTGATTATAAAATAAAATAAAATAAAATAAAAAAGTATATATAGTGTAGTAATACATTGAAAACTCCTTGTTGAGTTTTCTTGTGATCCCCACAAGATATTTTGCTCTTAATTTTACTTAGTAGTTTATTAGTCATTCTAAGACTAGTAGTTGCCATAATAGTTCTCCACCCTCTAAGTTCCTAGTCCCTGATCCAAAATATATGACCCATGCAACTCATAAAAATGCAGCATGTAAGATAAAGCCAAAGATCATTCTAATTCACCTTCTATATTCTTAGATAACACATAATTACTAGTTTTGGACTTCTGAGATATCCTTCTAGATCTCAAATAGTGAGATGTAAACCATATCTAACAATGGGCTTTGTATTTGTCAATATTTGATTTTGCTTTGAAGCATATAGCTGGTAAGAGTATGAAACAAACAGATAGTTTGAGTAGAAAAGTGGATTGGGCAGAAGGTGTAGAGAAAGATAATCAAAATCAGGTGATGCTAAAAAAGAAGTAGTTAGAGATTAAAGTAATAGAAAATGAACAGTTATTGATAAAAGGAGCTAAAGAAGAGATTATAGAAAATCAGAAGAAAAGAACAATGAGATAGTAAAAGTAGTAGAAGAAATGAAGGAGGCAGGAGTCAGATTATTGAGGAATGATGAGTGGTAGATTGAAGATGATTTAGTATTGAAGAAAGGAAAGATGTATGTTCTGAAAGATAAGAGTTTGAGGTTAGAGCTTATTTGACTATATCATGATATACCAATAGCAAGATATAAAGAATAGTAGAAGACAGTTGAACTGGTTACTAGGAATTATTGGTAGCTAGAATTAACAAAAGAGGTGAAGTGATATGTGGAAGAATATAATCATTATCAAAGGATGAAGAATAGAGATACCAGCAGGAAAATTAAAACTAAACGCAGTATCAGAGAGAGTATGGCAATATATATCTATAGACTTTATTACAAAGTTACTAGTATCAAGAGATCATGATTCAATCTTGGTAATATGTAATAGGTTCTCAAAAATGTTGTATTTTATAACAATAACAGAAAAAATAATAGCAGAAGAATTAATGAGGCTATTTAGAAACAATGTGTAGAAGTTGTATGAGTTATCTGAGGGTGTTATTTCAAACAGAGAACCATAGTTTGTGGTGAAGTTAATGAAGAAGTTAAATAAGATGTTGAGAATAGAAATGAAGCTATCAACAGCTTTTTATTTCACAAATAGATAAACAGACAGAGAGAACTAACCAAGAGCTAGAACAGTACTTAATAATATATATTGATTATAGGCAAAATAATTAGTTAGAATAGTTGGCAACTGTAGAGTTTGCTTTTAACAACAAGGTACATACAGTGACAAAGTCATTACTGTTTAAAGTTAACTATGAATAGAAGTTAAGGATAGACTTTGAAATTAAAAAAAGAAAAGTATGTGAAAGTGGAGGAATTTGTAAAGAAAATAAAAAAGATATATAAGGAGGTAAAAGTGATATTGAAGAAGTTATAGAAGAAGATAAAAAAATATGCAAATAGAAATAGGAAGAAGGCAAAAAAGTATAAATAAGAAATAAAAAAATGAAGAAGTTGATGAAGAAGTTTGTAAGACCTTATAAAATCAAGAAAATTATATTAGAAAATGCAGTAAAGTTGGAATTGTTAGTATTGATGAAAATTTACCTAGTGGTTGATATAAGTAGAATAGCATTATATTAGAAGCAAGTAAAGGGATAAAGAAAAAGAGAAAGAGTATGAAGTTGAAAATATATTAAATAGAAGAGATGTAAAGAGAAAGCTGAAGTATTTGGTCAGGTAGAAGAATTATACAGCAGAAAAAGACACTTGGAAGGGATTGGAGAATTTAAGAAATGTGATGGAGTTAGTGAAGAGATTTGAAAAAAAGATTAGAGAAGAAGAGATAAGGAAGGTATATATAAGAAAGAAGAAGAAACTATTGAATTTAGAGGCAGAGATGTTTAAAAAAAGTGAATGACTGAGGAAGTATACTGCAAAAATATTGTTTGGATGAAATAATGAGAAGTTTGAAGATAAGTATTTAAACAAGTTAGAGAGAAGTTAGGTGAGATAGAAAGAGAAAGAGAGGTAAGTTCTTCAAAAATAGAACCTTAAGAGAGAATATTGTTATAGTGTACTTGAATCTTTGGATTTGATTTTGATTTTATTTTCTTCTTATTTATTTTCTTGGACAATAAAGATATATGTGACCATAGTCACATAATACATTATATAATATTATATCATAAGCTTAGAATATAAGAGAAGAGACTAAGGGAATATTGTCAAGATGCATATCTTATCATATTCCATTCCAACTATATCCATTCCTAATCTATGAATAACACTTTTCTTCCTTATCTAACCTCTTCTAGTACAGATCACCTCTCTCCATTTCCCCTTAGATGTTCTTGCTCAACTCTTGCTAACTTTATAGATCTCTATCTCCAATATCCAAGGATTACTAGTAAACTGTTATGATCTTAGGCTTGGCTCAGGTTACAACTTAGGCAAAGGTTTGAGTTAGAGTGGAGGAAAGAGTCAATTGGTAAAGCATAAAGATACAGAACTATATCTACATCTATATATACCTATTGACAGTGAGGTTAAAATATAGTAAACATATGTTAATGATGTCACAAAACATGAGGGAACAGAAAGGAAACAATACTTACTACATGAGATACTGACTAAGATAATTTTAGCATAGCTAATCATTATGTTATAAAGATAAAACTCTCAATCCTATAGTCTATGCTGTAGTCATATAGTAGATATGAGAAGGTAATTGTAATATAAACCAGAGTAACTTACTTAATAGTCTTTATTCCAGATAATTATTTTAGATAGTATATCTAGTATATAATCAGATAGTTTATACTATACTAACTTTATCCTGAAAATTGACTAAAACTAATACTCTCTTCCAGTGTTAACAACAATATATCTCATCACTCTCTAGTGGGTTTAATCTACTAAGTTCTCCAAGTTCACTTCCAAAATATATGACTAGTATAGCTAGTAGAGGTATAGCATATAAGCTGAAGCCAAAGGTTATTTCAACTTATCTTTTACATTTTTGAGTAACATACTAAATAACTTATTTGGACTTCTAAGATATCTTACTGGATCTTAGATAATGAAGTGTAAACCATATTTAATATATTTACAATATGTTCACCTCATAGTATACATATAATATACTCATAGATAATACATAGACTTCAGAATAGAGTTATTTATTATTAGTACAGACTATATACTTGTAATATAAAACTACTTAGTATGCTTATAATACTCTTATCTTTTTTCTTTTCTTATTTTAAACTTAGTGAAGGAAAAACAATGTGATATCATATATGACTGTTACAACTGTCACATAATTGGTCAAAAATGTTACAGCCATAGTCACAACATTATGTAATACATCCAAAGAATAATATTATACATTATATGAGATGATGACTTTTATCTACATAACTCATAATATTTAAGATAGATTAGATATAGATATACCCAGACCATGTACAAGAGATATATAAAGTAGACACATCTATACTAGGAATCCTACTGAGTTTTCTTGTACTAAATAATACAAGTTTTTCCTTTTAACTAAACTCTTGGTCCTAAGTTATAACACACAGACTAACATATATTAGTGTATGTTGTAGTAGGAGGTTTTCTGTTGAGTTTCTTTTGTAAATTTCAATACAAGAGTAATAGAGATATATTAGTCTTATGTAATTTTGTATGCCTTCACTATTACTTATATTAGTTACTATAATAATTCTACTTCAGACATTCTTACTAGACTTTTCAACAACTCTATAGATCTCTACCCTGATATCTGAGGACTATCTAGATCTAGGGTAACTTATTTACAGTCTCTATTTTTAGATAAATACTCTAGATAAAGAGTAGTATATAAGTCAATAGTTATGCTGTAAACTATTATCCTGAAAATCAACCAAAACTAATACTATTTTCTAGTGTTGGTAATAATATATTTTACTATCCTCTAGTGGACTTATTCTTCACAGATCATCTCAAGTAGCTCATTCAAAATATATAATTAGTATGACTAGTAGAAGTATAGTATATAAGCTGGAACTAAAGATTATTTCAACATATATATTTGTTTCTCTAACTTTTGAGAACTCACTAATAGATCTCAGATAATGAGGTATAAACTGTATTTAACATATTTATTTAAAGTAGTTGGCCTATATTAATTAAGTTCTTATATGTTTCAATATACAAAATACTACTTCTATCTCAATCCTACTCATTGTTAAGCATGGTCTTTTGACCTCTCAATTATTCACTATGTTATAACTTAAGTCTCAAAGTGTTAAGACAAAAGAAGAATTTTGTATTAGGTTAAAGTATCTATATATACACTAGCTAGTTAGTCTATATAAAACTAATACTAACCTACTCTAAAAGCCATATATTATTTATAAGGTTAATATGTAGTAAGTATACTATATGACATCATTATTCCAGAATCTTCTATGTTCTTTCATGTGACCATGACTGTAATATATATGACAGTTATATGTAATATTATATTATAACTCTAACCTTAAGTTTATTGTTTTCAACTTTAATATCTTACTTTATAAGACTACTTAGTATACTATTGACTATCTTAGTCCATGGTTGCCACAACAACAAGGAATATACTAGTAGTATTTATTATCTCTCACTAGTTGGCTTATTTCTCTTTGTAATACTAATCTAATTTGACATTTTTTCTTTTCTTTTCTATTTCTTTTATTTCTTGGACAATGAGTCACATGATGTATCATATAATATGATATTATAGGTCTCAAACATAGTAAAAGAAACTAGAACAAATGATATCAAGAGTATAGATATAAATATATTTGTCTTGTAATAATAATATAGTAAACTTATAAATAACATATATAGTTTAGGGTAAGACTTGTAATAGTAGTATATATAGCATAGGAATACATCAAGAACTTCTTGTTGAGTTCTCTTGTAATCCCCATGAGACTCTTTGTGATAAGACTACTTAGTACACTATTAACTATCTTGGTTAGTAGTTGCTATAACAGTTTAATAGCTTAATTTAGTAGAAATTCTGGTATTACTTATTTGAAGGCAGCAAAAAATGTTCTGCACTATCTCAAGAGTACTATAGATTACAATCTTGTATTGGGAAGATATAGTAATAATAATTTTGATCTTGTTGAATAAGAGTAATTCAAACTGGACCTAAGTTCTAATGATTAAAAATCTGTTAGAGGTTTTATCTTTGATATTACTAGCAGCTCAATTTCCTAATCTTCAAAGAAGCAACCAACTGTTACTACTTTTTCTATTAAAACTAAGTATATTGCTTCAACCAACACTATAAAAGAAGTAACTTTACTAATAGAGCTTGGTTTTTCTTAGACAACTGCTACTATTATACATGATGACAATTAAGAATATATTATCCTAACTCATAATCCTATGTCCCACTCTTGAGCCAAGTACATAGATATATGTTATTATTTTATTCATAAATACATCAAAAACAGAAATATTCACCTCAATTATATTTTCACTAAAGATATAGTTATGGATATTTTTATCAAAACTCTTTCTTGTAAAGCCTTTATCAAGTTCTACACTCAGCTTGGAATTCTCTCTTGTAATTGATATCTCACTAAGTGGGAGTGTCAAATTTTATTTATTTATTAAGACTAAACAAAAGGGAAAATAAAAGAAAATCAAAAAGAAACTAAAAGAAAAATAATAGAAAATAACATTATACAAAGGAGAAAGCATTTAGGTTAAATTCCAAGAATGATATGAAGTAGCTTATCATGTCTTTTCTTAAATTGCAGTATTTGTTAAACCTTCTACAGCCATAGAAAATATGACATCTTGTTTCAATTGAATATACTCCATATAAATAACTAAACTCTTCTCTTGGGAAAAATCTGACTCAGTATTCTCTTATAGAAGCATGATTAGTGATGGCTTGAGTAGCTTAAGTACAAAGTGAATTTAAGAAACCAAAATTCTCAATCCAAGGCCTTCTTTTTGTATAGAAAGGCTTAATGTTTAAAAGATTATTGTTTAACAGATTAAAGAAATTTCTTTCTTTGAAATTCAATGTTTTGAACTTAGTATACCATTCTTTGATAATATTGTCACATTCCTTCTTCTTGCTGAAGTCCTATAATGTTTTGCTAGAATAGAGTGGAATAAGATTGAATTTTTTTATTTTCTTATTTATCTGAGTATGAAGACACTACTCTTTGTTACTAGAGCAGTCTCAGAATTCAACGGAGTTTTCCAAGTGTTCATCAAATAACTTTTGAAGATCTTCAGATATTACTATTACTTGGAGTTAATACAGATGTATGAATGAATCAAAAAAAATTTTATACTATATGAAGAGTATCTGTAATTACAATAATGCAAGAAAAATCAGGTATTTAAACTGTCTAGTTAATTTCACATCTGAGAGTAAACAATTCTACTCTGTTGAAGTAATACTAATGGTATAATGAAGCATTTTCTTTAATAGGCTGTTAAATAAATGAATATGAGTAATAGAAGTAGCTATATTGTTCTTGATGCTAGTATCTGAGACAACAACAACCATATTAGAATCTGATGATGTATTAAATATGATATTGTCAAGAATGTTGCAATAATGTGTTTTGCTCTCATTAAAGTGGTAATTGGTTTTGTGAAATAAGAACTGACTAGAAAAAATGTTCATTCCAGATGAAGTTCTCTGTTTAGAGAATTAAATGATGGAAAAACTCCATTAAGACAGTTATTAGCATCTATTATAGAGCTCTTGATATTTAATTTTTGCTTGAACATTATAAATTTCAAGAACAAATAATATTGGCATGATTAAGATATAGAACTTTTTTCAAAAAATGCTTTTATGACATGATTATAAGAGAGGGTAGCTAATCATAATTAATTTCTACCACTCAGTTTTTGAAGATATAAATGAATAAAAATGAGGCCAACAATAGCCTTAATTCTCATTGTCAATGAGATATGGAATACTCTCAGAATCCATAATAAAGCTCTTCATTATATTTTATTAAGCTTATTGAGAGGATAAGATAAAGGCACACTGTTGTAGTATCACAAAGAAAAGCCATAAATAGCAATGGAGAGGATATAAGTTTTGTAAAGAAGATGTTTTTGATATGGTAAAAGTCCCCAAGTTGAGTTATCTAGCATTTTCATATCAGACATGCAAAATCTGGATGCTAGCTTCTTTATTTAATATTTTATTTTCATTTTTATTTATTTTTCTATTTTAAACTTAGGATTAGGATTAAAGGTGATATCACAATCATGTTGCCATATATCAGTCACATCAAATAACACAGTCACAGTCACAAGATCACATAGAAGGACATAAAAGGTTCTGGAAGGATGATATCATAACAATGTGTCTTACACATGTTGGCCTTGAGGCAAATACATGGTCTTTAAGATAGGCTAGAGAAGTAATAGCATAGACTATCATCATTTAGTATATAAGGTAGACATTCTTGTACAGAGTTCTCTATTGAGTTCTCTTGTGTTAACCCAATACAAAGTTCATTCACTTGTCCTGCTCTAAGGATCTGAGTTTGTAACATTTCATGCTTTTAATTGTTAATAGAACTTTGTTAGTGTAAAAGTCACTATATTGTCAAAATGAGAGCTTTCTGTCAAAAATGAAGCCCAAATATTGTCAAGTTTCTTTAGAAGATAGTACTAGACCTTTACTATGAGAGAGATCAAGTTAGGTAAATTAAAGAAACTGTGTG
>Ga0157357_1001014_pt1 | contig 11932 bp, 6 predicted proteins | sample AttcapACBM1_FD_111485 | JGI IMG/M metagenome (GOLD analysis project Ga0157357, IMG submission 111485) | Fungus gardens microbial communities from leaf cutter ant in Botucatu, State of Sao Paulo, Brazil - Atta capiguara ACBM1 | ecosystem: Host-associated > Fungi > Mycelium > Unclassified ... | reverse complement strand
CTCTGTGATCTACTTTATTTCTTGCCATAACATACTTTTGTCTCCAAGAAAGTAGCCGATCAAATGAGGTTTTCGGTCTATTTCTCAACCTTTGAGTCAGAGTCTGTTAGATGTCAGCCAGTGAGATGAAAGCCGCATATCTGCAGTAATCATGACTTGCATTGATCTCTCTCATCTTGATCACTGCTATATCATGACCTTTTATTTTCGAACATTCCGAAGGGTCCTTTCAGGTAGGTGATGAAAATTATACCTCACAAGCGATTGTAAACATAACGTTTAGTTGTTATGCTTGTGATTTCTGTTGTGACGCTAGTTCTAACTATGCTCATGCTACCGAATTTTACTCATAAGGCCATTCCTTGGCTTTTGATCTCCATTCAAACAGTGAGCTTTATGCGGAATTTGTGGTCGTTCGTCTTCATGTCTTGGGTCGTGTTTTTTCTGAACGGGGAATAGGATCATGCGGAAATCGCTCTTGAACAACTTTCAACCAGTTGGCTCCGAGGCAATTGGTTTGTTCAGTCTCTTCCCTTTCCATCTCCGTAAGTGAGTTCCAAGTTGTATTGTGGAATTTTTCTACTAAATTTTAGCTAGTACTAGCTTTGATTGTTGCGACGACTGAGTTCAAAGACAAAACTCCGCCTGCAGTCTTTCTCCTGCTCCAAATATTTGTCATTGGCAGTTCGGTCATTCGTACGTCTTCCTTGATTCGTCTAATGTTCGTATCCTGAAAAAAATACCCATAGACATCATTTATACCACATGTCTGATCTTGGTCGCCATGTTAACAGTCTTTGCTTTTGACACCGACGTCTGGATCCGCGATATCGACTCCTCTCCTTCGCCATTTCCAATACCAATCATACTTGAATTTTTGCGCCCTCACCATCTTGGCTGGTGCAGAAGAGGGCGACGCGACTTTCAGGCTGTGCAGCCGGCCCACGACATTTGTTCCCTTGAATGTAATTGCCCTGTGAAGCTACGGCAGTCCCCAGAACCAGAACCACGATTTCCTGGAGGAGAGGGTCGGTATCAACTGTCGCTTCCGCGTGCGCTTGTCCGTCTGCCAGACGCAGCGGAGCAGCGAGCTTCGATAGCTGTTTCGTTTGAATTGTTTAATGAGCGTGGGAACTTCGCGTCGCAAATCACATCGTGACTAGTTTACGTTGTCACCAAATTAGACTAACACGTGATGGTCATATGAGCCCAAAATCTTGTGTCAAGTGTATATACCAATTTTTACTTGAAAAGACACCCGTCAGCCCCATTTTTGATGTTTCATCAAAATCTAGGGCTCATCAGGAGAACATTTTTGCACAAGATCTCAATGGTTGATCAATGCTTATGCATAGATCGGTAAGGTAGGCAGTATGAGTAGCTCCCAAGTATGGGTGTTGCCAATAGCTATTCTCAAAGAACCATCCATCATACTGCTATTCGTGACCCATGTCATTGACCGTAAGCCATACCAATACATCTACACATATGCGGGCCGATCCGCGTTTACTTGTTGCGGTATATAAATGCATGCAGAATTCTCAGGTATCACGCTTATTCACGTGATGCTAGTCGAGAATGCCTTGAAACAGGCTTTGTGCTCTTTGTGCTGGATGTCTTCAGTCCAACATGCCTGATTCGTGTCGACTACTTCTTAGAATCCTCTATACGATTAACAGTTCAGGTTACATTCTCGCCCGCTCTCCTGTTCCCGTTGCCGTCACTCTCATTAGCAACGAAGCACCAGAACTTCAACCGTATGGCTTAGTGCCCTTCAAAGCGTGCTTGGAGGCCATATGTCGCTCAAGCCCGGAGCTCATGCAGGATATCTCCAAAGATTATTCCGTTTATGTTCTTGATCCTTTGGAGTCTAGTACCGCGCCAGCCCCTCTGGATATCTCGAACTCGACTAATAGTCGGTCAACAGACGCAGCTGGGAATGCCACTGCCGAGCAGTCTCGAGCAGTAGCAGTTGGTATGGGTCTCATGTCCCAGGCACTTAAAATGGAGGAACAGGAACCCATCACCGTGGTCGGGACACTTGGTAAACAAGGAAGTGGCCAGGACGCCATTGAAGTCATAGTCGCTCTGAGAGAGGTAAGTACGAGTGCTACGTAATTGGCGCTTGCTCACGAGTATCCAAGATCCCTTCCATGCTTCAAGCGCGACTACCTAATTCCTCTCACTCGTGGAATATCTCTCGAACTAAAGGTTCTGCTCAGGTAAGTTGAATATGTGCCCGACACAGCACTAACTAAACCATTTTGTGGAAACAGACGACCTCGGATACAGATTCCCTACCCCCATCAAGCAACACGCTACCAAGGGCAGAAACTCTCGCGACCATTGCTTCAATCCAAAGCCGGACAAAAGCAAAGAACAAGCCAAAGAAATTACCAAGAGTATCATCGACGCCAGTAACAGAATCGGATAAATTCCTAAACGAAAATATATACATTGGACCCGCCAGAAAAAAGGGACGGCCGAAGGTTCAAACCAATGGCGAGTCAAAGGTAAAACCGGAAGACCTAGGGATTGTCACCTCACGCCCACCAGCGTCGTTACCAACCTCAACCCGTATTGGAAAACCTACTGCTGCAGCTATCCAACCAAATTCCAATATCAACTTGGCAGCGGTTCAGCCTCACAGTCTTGATCTGGCAGCGTTGGCCGCTCTATTGTCGAGTTCACAGAATGAAGCAACTCGAAATACACTTCTTCTCCAAGCACTGAATTGCATTGATACCTCGAATCCCCAGGAAGCCAAGGGTTCTGTGAACCCAGTACTCGTAGATGCTCTTCATCAACTCTTCAGTAATGTCTTTTCTCAAGCACAGCCTGTAAACGCTGCAACCCTTGTTACATCATCAACGCCCCCTTTGACGACTCCAAATACTAAAGGTGTCCTTTTGGATAAAGAGAACGTAAATCCCATAGCCTCCAGCAGGCAATCTGAAGGTGAGTACCAACATGTCAGGGCCATCGGCGATGCCATTCTTCCCTCTGATCGGAATCTGTAGCCCAGAATTGCAGTCTTGGCGCTCGTCTAGCCCTGAATTCACCTCCGAAACCTGCTGCTGCTTCGATGGCACTTTCGGGTCCTTCTACAAACGTGTCTACAAACGCGCGGAAACGTACCCTTGACGATTGTATGGAGGAAAGGGATAACAAACGTAACAAGAATCCGAGAGCGAAGGGAAAAGATAGGGAACGCCTGGACAAGAAAAACATCTCAAGCTTCCAGCAACCAAGTTTTGAGAATGGCTTCAAGCATTATCCTCGCCTCGATCCAATCTCGTCCTCTCGCCCTGAGCCTGGGACAATCTCATATTATCGTCAACCCCTCGAGACGTGGACTTCGCCTTCTCGGACATCCAAGGAGAGTGCAGATTCTCATTCGCAGATGTCGGATCCATTGGGAGGCACCTCGCTCAACAGGCCAATTGTTATTCCTGATTCACCCCAGGCATTCAGGGTTTCGGCTTCTTCACCTATCGGACCAGCTGCTGTTCAAAAGAAGCCGTACGTTGTTCCATCATGGGCTCGCACCGACACTGCGCTCAAACCTCGGCTATCTGAAGAAGCCCAGAAATCCGCTGAGGTTGCAGCGGAGAGGAGAAAAGAGGAAAGGCGGGCAAACAGGCGAAGGACCAATGCTCGTGCGCAGGATCGCTACCGACAACGAGAGAAAATAGCAGATTCAGAAGATCCGAGTCCACAGTCGGAGCCCGCTGGACTATCTCAGAAAACTATGCAGCCGCTTCCGCTTCCTGTCATTCCCAATAGTGACCTACCGCCCATTATCGCGTACAGTGACGCTGGCATTGGTTTGTTCCCCTTGACCAGTCCTCGAGCGCAGTCTCCTCCTCTGACTCGTACATCTATACTTCTTCCCCCTATCACACCGAAAAGACCTTCCAAGGTCACAAATTCCACTCCGGGTGCGGACGATTTTGATCGGGATTCTCTTTTTACCCCCTTGTCCATCGTTCGACGCTCAGCGGGAGTGACTGGTAGTCCGCTCTTCTCACCAGGCGTATTAGCTTCCCCTTTGGCTCACAAAAAACCAAGAGTAATTTCACCTATTTCTTACCGGGCAGCAGCCAAACAGCCCAGTTCTGAGTCATCGACAATCACGGTGAAGACCACCGAGGACACTCGAAACGAGTCCAAGAGCCCTGTGATAGGGTTTGATGACGTTCAAGAAGACTTGGATTGTCCGCCCAGCTCGTTGCCAATTGCTAGTTCAGACAACGAGTTTGAAGATACCAGTACTGAGGCGGCTCTAAGTGTGAATAACCAGATACCTGATGATCAGACAGCGGACGACGAACTTGATGGCGACGAGTTACCCATACGTAAGCAACATTGGGTTGGACTGCCTCCATCGTCTCCTCCCCCACCGACGAGTCCCTGTCTCTTGCCCGTTGACAATGATGGGGAACCTGAACTGGGGGACATTGGGGAGGAGCTTCCCATCGCCTCGGAAACGGATGAGCCTGATGAAGAAACCGGCGACGAAGACGTGCTGAATACGACGGAAAGTGATTGGTCCCCCAGTCCTGTCAATGTCGATGATTGCATAATACCGCTCCCAGCAGAAACCACGGACCATGAGATGGTACTAGATGAAATGACATTCCTTCAGCAATTTACTACTTTGGCAAGCTCAGATGGGTTGGTCGATGCGCAAGAGGGTTTTCCGGAGAGGCAAAATATCAGTGCAGACGATTTCGATTCATTATTTGCAGGTTGTGGAGATAGCATGGATTTCGAGAAGTTTTTGGATGGATTCAAACCCTTGCTGACCGGGGGGTCTCTCCCCAATGCGTCCGACCACGCACCTGGTTTCGACTTGAGTGCAATCGAAGCATATTCGAGTGGAGAAGCCTCTCAGTCTATCGACCATCACAAAATGGCGGCAGACCTTCAAGCGATTCTGAGCGGCTGTGTGGTATGACGTCGTCAGGTTATGTATTCCGCTTCATTGTGCAATTTGACATGGATCATTTTTCGCGCTGTGCATTGCATCTCGCTGTTGGTGTAGTATTCCCATCCTAACTATAATCTGTATCGTTATTCTTTTACCATTTATCTTGATCTTCCCTGGTTTGTACATCACACAATAGATTATCGTTCAAGACTCGAGTTGTTCTAATCAACTCAACTCATCGCACTGATTGTCATAGTGTACTGATAGTGCCAATTAGCTTGTTAACGTAGACTCCCGGCGCCTGTAGGAAACCTTGAGTGGCGCCCTCTTGCGGTTCAAACTGAATGCTCGCAGCAGTCATGAGATGTTCTAATATTAGTTTGGACATGTCATGTGCTTCATGAAGATGAAGCATGACGAAGCTGAACTGATTCATAAAATAGTTCTCATGCCGCGACCAACGTCTCAGCCTCCCACCTATGCTGAAGCTGTGTCGATACAAGCCCACTCCCATGAGCCTGTTTTAACACCAGGTAAGCTGACCCAATTAATTTACGTCATTAACACCTGACACGCACATAGCGTATAGCGACCCTGAAATTTCGCGAAGACGGAATCCGCCTGTTCATGACATCGGCGCTGGCGACAGACTTGTAGCATTGGTAGATATCAACATGAGAAAGGCGGGTAGACCACCATAAAGCTCCTATCACTGGTTCTGATGCGATTTTCTGCAGATTTTCAGGGCTTTAACATCAAAGAGTGCGAAGTCATCAAAGAGGACGGAGTCATCAAAGAGTGCGGAGTCATCAAAGAGTGCGGAGTCATCAAAGAGTGCGAAGTCATCAAAGAGTGCGAAATCATGATGATGAAGATATGAGTAACAATGGCGGGATTCCTCGTTACTTTGGTAGTCATTTCCCAGCTCTTCTTTGAGGACTAGTCCCCGTAGTTTGCAGAATCTGTTGCTTCGCCAGGATATGATATCGCCCACAGAGCATCAATTGTGACATTGTCACAATGTGTCAGCATGGCTATTTCTGCGTGGAAAAATTGACATTTTTCTAGGCCAGTTGAGCTATGATAGTGATCGTTAGAAGGATTTGCCATCCTGTTGGGCTAGCTTGACTTTTGGAATCATTTTGACATGGCCATGAAGGGTGCTATGATTCATCTATGATTCATTCCCATCAACTCGACACAAAAGCCCTTCTCATGTTGCACCACTCTTAACTTGGAACTGGTTGCAATACACCTTGTACTTGAACACTGAGTCTGAGGTTTCATAACATAAGATTCAATTTTCCCAACAGACTGGAAAAGTCCTTTATACCTTTCTGACTCAGTCATTTAATTCTAAGGCTGTTAGAACAATTTACTCGTCTATGCTCCAAATTTAACAAGTTGTGGGCCCTAAGCTCTGGCAGTCTCTGAACATGATTGATTTAGTTATATTGATCAATAGCTATACTTTGCAACACTCCCCTTACTCAATGCAATTCTTATAATGCCTATAACAACCTTTTCAACATCAGGAGAAAATGAACTTCTGCAATCACTTAATCAACAGAGTTGAAGATTTATGAAGAAGATTAAGAATCTGCATCCTGATGGTTTTGATCTAAAATCTTCTAATGAAGAATTTGCTTCCATGTCACTTATTAGAGCCTTATCAGCAAAAGAATACTTCTCATTTATATCATCTCTTTTACTGAAAGATTAGCTTGATGAAGCTACTATATATCAAGCCTTTATTACCAAAGATATTTAACATTATAGAAGAGCCAGAAATATATCTTCTATCACCTCAGCATTTTCTGTAGGTGTTAGGCTATCATGAACATTCAAGTCAAATGTGTTTTATATCTAGTATCAAAAATTGGGCTACAAGGAATCTCAATGCTTTAGAAAGAAGAAAGATTGTAAACAAGCTCAAAAAATATCTCTTCTTACTCAAAGTATCATCAAAATTATATATCCCAGGACATACTAAATGAGAATTGTCATGCTCTAATTACTAAAGAATATGGAAGTACAAGCTGTGCTCACTCACTTCTTCATTTCCACCTCATCATTACTTCTTATTAATTCTTCATTTTATATGCTGTCATTCCACACCTCTGTTATTTTTATATTCTCTATAGTTACACCTGACTTATCTTTATTACTATATAAATAGATACATACTCAAATAGTCAGTACTTATTTTGTAGCTAGACTGTACTAGGACTAGTTTCTTTTTCTCTGGTCCTAGGTATGTTCTCAGTGAGTTTCATTATTCCATCTACTTAGTTTCTTTTCCCCTAGTCCTAGTGACTCCCAAATATATTTGTTTATTCATTTCAAATCACTGTATTTCTGTCTCATCAAAGAAGCCAATAAAATGACCAAGTTTGCAGAGAAAATGCAAATATAGCTTTCAATAGCTTATCCAATATTTCTTTGTCTTTTTGGCTCAATACTAACTTTCATTAACTTGCAGACATAGATATAATGTTCTACATAACTTTATATCACTATTAGTTCAAATCCTTCTCTCATTGTAGAAGAGAAGTTCAACTAGTAATCTGCTAGTGTTGGATCAGTGGTTTTTGAATCTATAATAAAAGGAAAGTGGGTTCAAGTAGTTGAGTTTTCACAAGTATTACATATTTGTCTTTATCTCATTCACAACAAGGATTTTTGAGATTTATATTTTATTATACACTATATCTTTTAAACTGGAAAAAAGTACTCTTTTTACAGTATTTATCAATCACACCAACTCAGTCATTCTGAATAGGACTACCATTGTCAGAATTGAAGACAGTAGACTTTATTTATATTTATTTTCTCATTATTTTCTTATTCTCAGACTTAAGATTAGGTATTAGTGTGATATTACATATGATTGTTACAAATTGTTATATAACCATAACACTGTGTCACATACTTGTCACATGAGCACATGTCATACAAAAGGATGTAGAAAATTCTGGAACAATAATGTTATATAACATGTTCATCATATGTTAATCTTATAGATCATATATGGCCTTTAAAATAGGTTAGATAAGGTCTCATACAGACTAACTAGCTAGTGTATATAAAGTAGACACTTTGTAATTAGAACACTATTGAGTTTTCTTATGTTAACCTAATACAAGGTTTTTTTCTTATATTAACACTTTGAGATTTAAATCATATTCAGAGACTGCTCTCTCAATTTCCACAATATCTATTAATCTCTTTCTTTAGTACTATTGTTTTGCTTATTATAATTATGCTGATATTAAGAAAATAATTAAATATAGATTAGTTACTGAGCTTATACTAAACTTTTATGTAAAGCCAGATCTAATTTGTGAGCTACATATTGCCAGAAAGATATTGTCCAATCCTTTTCTACTCTTAGTAAATCACTATCACTTTCCACTCACTTTAGTATACTTAGATTTTTATAGTTTTGATAGCCACTTGTCAAGAATATAAATATTAAGTCATCTTTATAAATTGTAATAAAACCTAACTTTTCTGACTCTTTATTCCATTTATCCAGGTAGAGCTCCTCAATATCAAACTCTACAGACTTTAGTATAGATCTATCTATCTCACAATATTACTAAATTTTGCTGTGATATCCATGGACTTTCTTGCTAACAGCTACAATATCTTGCACTTACATACTGTATCTTTAGAAAACCTTTTAAATTGTTGCTAGTTACTCTTTTATCATCATCAAGTATTCTCTATTACAACTTAAACTTAAGTGGGTTAATACAAGAGAACTTGATAGAGTTCTTGGTACAATGTATCTACCTATATATACATTAGGCTAATGGTTTGTGCACAACTACATCTAACTTACCTAGTTAAGTGAAAGGGCTTTAGTTTAGAAGAGAACTCTTAAGAAAACACTTTAAAAGTAAAGTTTCACAAACTAAACCTTCAAGCTCTATTATTTATTTAGGTTGTAGAGTTCTCTACTATCAAATTAAGATTAGTTTATTTATAGCATTCAAACATCTAACTACTACTGATACTCATTATGAATCCTGTTTAGAGTTTTCTGTCTTTTTTAGTCTACAAATACTAAACACTACTGTTAATTTTATAGACTTTATCCAATTAATTTTGCTATTCTCTACTATTAAACTTTATCAAATATATTCTTGTATATTATTATTGTCCCACCCTATTTATTGTTGCCTATAAACTCCCTTCTCTTTTTAGCTTATATTCTAGATTCTTCTATTAATGATGTTCCTCTGGCTATACTGTAAGCTAATCTAGGAGATTACAACAATAAAATATTCTACTGTTATATCACTACTATATATAATACTACTATAGCAGACTAAACAATAAAAACTAGAATAAGTTACTAGTCCATCAAAGGTTAGTTTACTTAGAAGTACAATTAAGTTTCCATAGAGTGAATTTGGGCTTATCTATTGTTAGTATCCTTTGACAACACTAGTATATAAGATAGTTGTCATTTTCAGAAATCTCATTCTAGTCTTGTAGGTTTTCCTAAAGATAAGTTGTGTGTTATGGTAATTACTAACCAAGATAGTCAATATTATAATAAGTAGTCTTATAAGTGATTATCTTGTGGGAATTACAAGAAAACTTATCAAGAAGTCTTATATAAACATTAGAATAAGGCTATTTATCATTAGCATAAACCATGAACTATTTGTATAAATATGGTAGTAATATATATCAGTCATAAGATAAACATGCTATAAATATATATCTTGATATCATTCTTTCAGCCTCTTCTCCTAAGTTCTAGGCCTGTAATATAATATCATGCTCTTTATCATCTAAGGAATCAAAATAAAATATAAGAGTTCAAGCATATCATAATATTGTGTCTTTAGTATATTCTAGTAATAGAACTTAGATTTTTCTAGAACTTGAAGTACAAACTCTTTACTTTTATTATAGTTGTTTTAGCAAATATAATTTCTTCTATTGTATAAGACCTCATAAATCACTTTATTAACTTCTTTGCTGATCATTCTTTGAACATCAGGTCTTTTGTACTTAATATTATTTTTTAATACTATCTCTATCTCTTTCTGTATTATTCTTATTTTTTTAATAAACTCTGTTACTTTCTTTATCTTTTCTTCTGATATTTGCTCCTATTTATAATTTTCTTTTATAATTTACCATAAATAGTAAAGCTTTGGTTATGGTAACTTAAGTTATAGTGTAAGAATAAAAGTATTACTTATATATTGAGTATATACCAACTTATTTTAAAGCTATAACTAAGATCTTCTAGCAAGTTTTACAATATTCATATAACAGTATAATTTTTACTATGATAGATGTGATATATGTCATATTTTTGTGACTTCTATATATGATATTATATTATATCCTCTTGACTAAGTCCAAAAAAAGAAAATAAGAAAACTTAACTATAAAAGAAAAGAAAAAAGAACAAATAACTAAATCCACACTTGTGAATTCTGATATTTAGTCTTTTCTTTATTATCAGACTCTACTTATATGCAAACTCTATATAAAGTTCTGTTATTTATTTATAAGTTATCTAATTTTTAGATTTTTGTAATCTTAAATATTAGACCACTCTTTATTTTCTAAACTTTAGTTCTGAAAGTATTTAATTATGCTAATGTTATTATTCCTTTTATATAAGCTAATCTATAAGATCAAAATATAAAGCTTAGTTATTGTTTCCAGAAACTTTATTCTGTTCTTTTAGGTTTTCTTAGAGACAAGTTATATTCTTAGTATATCCTAGTAATATTTTTAGAGCTCAAAATACAAACTTTATGTTTTTGCCTTAGTTGCTCTAATATAAATTATATATTTGTGTTTTATTACCTAATAACTTATTTTCTAAACTCTTTATTATCATATTGCTAGAATTTTTTTTTCTTGATTATTTTTCTTTATCATTATTCTAAATACTTTACTTGAAGTAAGAACTGTTATGATCTTAAGTCCAAAGTGTTAGATAAAAGACTAACCCTTATATTAAGTAATATAAGAGAACTTGATGGAGTTCTCAGTATAGACTGTAATATATATATATATATCTATAACTAACTTACTAAGTCTATAAGGTCAATATACTATAGCTATGTTATATAATATCATCTGTTTTAGAATCTTTTATAACCTTGATTTTGTAACAGTGACATATGTGACCATCATATGTAATATTACATCACAACCTCTTAGCTAAATCCAAATAAGAATTATATTTAACAAGAGTGTAAAGTTGGAGGCAAAATATTATAAAGCACAAATGACTTGGTATTCCAGACAAAGAAATAACTAACTAGAAATATAGCTGAGTAGTTTATTAGGCTATATAGAATTAAGAGAAATAATATCAATGTTATAAAGTTGTACTTATATAAAAAAGTAAGAATTCACCTAGTGGTAAATGTGAGCAAGATAGCATTGTATAAGGAACAAATAGAAAAGTAAAAACTAATACTACCAGTGAGGAAAAGGAGTATGAGATTAAAAAAGTATTAAATAGGCATGAAGAACTTAGAAATAAAACTAGAAGTAATGGAAGAATAAGGAAAAATTATTTCTATTTTCTCTTTTTCTTTCTTCTTTCTCAGTGGAACCAAAGGAAAATATCATATGTCACACTAATATGACAAGTAAAGATCACTGTAATGTGCATGGACTACTTTGTAATAGTATATAAAGTAGAAGTATAATATAATGAGAACTTGTTGGGTTCTCTTGTGATTCTCACTTGAGTGTTGCTACAACAGTAGTTTGGAAAGTTGAATGGAATGACTGGGATCTTTCCTTTACTAAAATAATGGCATCAAAGCTCAGCTTATCCTCAGAAGTTGAGAGCAGAATAGTTTTGAGAGTGAAGCATGGTTCAGAAAGGGAGTAGATCATGACAATAGCAATAAGGGAATTAGTGAGACCATGATTGAGTGTTTGCAAAATATAAGCCCTGTGATGAATAGTATTCATTTGCAGCTCGGGAGGAGACTCATTTAT
>Ga0157357_1001013_pt1 | contig 11942 bp, 8 predicted proteins | sample AttcapACBM1_FD_111485 | JGI IMG/M metagenome (GOLD analysis project Ga0157357, IMG submission 111485) | Fungus gardens microbial communities from leaf cutter ant in Botucatu, State of Sao Paulo, Brazil - Atta capiguara ACBM1 | ecosystem: Host-associated > Fungi > Mycelium > Unclassified ... | reverse complement strand
TTCCACCAACATCTTCAACCACCACCACCACCACCCATTCACACCACCCATGGTCCATCAGGACCTCCCCATGCCCCTCCCTTCTCACAACCCCAACAGCAGTCACATCCAGGACCACAGCCACCCCTCTTCGGCCCTCCACCAGGTTTTGCCAGTATCGGTGGACAGAGGTCCGGGGGGCTTCATCGGTAGTACTCCCAACGTCGGCGGTCGAGGATTGGGGAGGGGTCGAGGTCGCGGTCGAGGATCTGGGCAAGGGCAACATCAGGTAGTGGGGAAAAAAACAAGCAAGAAGAGAATGAGAGCTTGAATAGGTCAAGGTAGGATTATCAACAGCTATGACGCGGTGATCTTCACTTCCCCCGTCCCTCCACACTGTTTGTTGGACCCTTATGGAAGTAGTTCGTTACGACTTGCGCGCGCATGTGTACTAAATTGGCTTGTTGTCGTTGTCGTCATTTGCAATTTGGATTGTGGCCTAGCTCTGTTTTTACATATATTTTTCACTAAACGGGAATGGTCTTGTGTGAGAGAGTAAAACAACTTGAAAAGCATCCTCTCAATTGTTCCACCATTTCACCTTGAGCATCTTCGCCTTTTAGTTACGGGTTCCTGGATACCTTTGAAAACTCGACTACCTTGAATATTAATATTGCTGTTCCGATATTAAGTGACCACAGCCTTATGTCTTATCATGATTACACAACTATTATTAGTCTGGTTTATACATCTAACCCCAGCTATTTGACATGTGACAAGTCATGTGAATTCCTACTTATCTTAGTCCTAACATAAAAGAGAAAGAAAATAATTCTTAACAATGTACAGACCAAGTATTAGGCATGGTTCATACCTTGGCAACTGAGATCTATACCAGACTCTTGAAGGACAGATAAGTGTTATACTTATCTGTGATACACAGAATACAGATGATGAACAATCTTTAACATGAGTGTCAGGGGATATTGGCAATACTGTAAGTCTATAGAGGCTTATTTACACTCCTAGGCTGGTCATTACCTAGACTAGCTCCTGATGGACTGATAACTGCCTCTACCTTATCCTGATCCTTGTTGTCTAGTCTGCTACAGTAATACTATAGTTATTTAGTTAATTGTAGCTGTAGATATTGATTGGTCAAGTGCACAGACCATGTGCTTGGACCATCCTACTATAGTATATATAGTAGTGGTGTAACAGTAGAATATCTTACCTAAATATCATCTGGAGTTCCTGGGCACTTACAACTCCTCAAGTAAGACTAATCCCCTTACAATTAGCTTATATGCTGTGTCTCTACTTGTTGTACTGGTCATATATTTCAGAGGGTATATTTAGAGAGATTTGAGAGGATTAACCTATCCAAAGGGTGGTAAGGTATGTTGCTGCCTAAGGAATAATAAATATCTATGACATAATTGTAAGTAAGATTCTAAGTAGTATAGTTAAAATACTCATCTCAGAAGGTTCCAGAATACAAGCCATATGTCAACAAAGTGCACATGCTAAATCTAATCTGCAGTGATCAACAAACTGGCAGAAATTGAGAGCACTGTACCAAGGCTGTTAAAAATGAAAGTGGTGAACTTAATTTATTTTCCTTTTCTTTTCTATTTTCATTTTCATTTTGATTTATTTTCCATTTTTCCATTTTTAGAACTTAGGGTTAGGGTTAGAGTGACGATTGGCTATAGTCACAAGTCACAAGATATGATAGAAGGAAGTAGAAAGTTCTAGAAAAAGTGACATCATACAGTATGTACACCATATGCTGACCTCATGGTTAACACATGGTTGTTTAGGGTAGGCTGCGCAGTAGCTAGCATGGACCATCTAGTTAGGTATATAAGGTAGACTACTTTGTAAAGAACTCTCTATCAAGTTCTCTTATGTTAACCCAATACAAGGTTCTACTCATTGATCCACTCTAAGATCTTTGAGTCGTAACAAAGGCATGGTGAGAGAAGTCAAGAAAAGACAACTCAAGAGCTGAGAGAACAGACTGTTACAAACTCAAGACCTTAAAGTCAGTTGTTGTGGCAACTACTAGACACAAAGTCTAATGATAACATAAGCGGTAAAGCTCTTAGTTAAGCAATCAAGTGGGGAAAAGCACAAGAGAACTCGACAAGGAGTCTCTGCTAAATTAGAGTTCCTTATATACAAAACATGCTTGGTCCGTGCTACCAATAATTAAGCCTGTCCTATTGTCCATGCTACAACCTCATGTTTGCCTTATTTCCTACTCAAGGCCACCATGTTGTATACATGTGCCCTGATGTCATCTTCCAGATCCTTCCACCATGTTCTAGGCCTATGACATTACATCATGTGACCTGTCATGTGACTGCAGTGTCATGTACCTCTTCATTGTCCAAAAGAAAAATAAAAAAATGAGAAAATAAAATCAATATAAAATCAGAAAAAGAAAAGAAAAGAAAAATTGTTAGTGTTTAAGCATCCCATAACATCAGTCAAGAATAAGAACCTTGTATTAAAGTAAACACAAGAGAACTTGATGGAGTTCCTAGTATAAACTTGTCTACCTTATATATGCTAGACTACTGGTCCGTGCTACACTTTTATTAGCCTACCCTAAAGGGCTATGTGTTATTCTTAAGGTCAATATGTATAGAACATGCTGTATGATGTTATTTTCTTCTAAGATCTTTTACAATGTTTCATCATAACATGTGACTAATGTGTGACATCATGCTAACCCTAACCCTAAGTTAAAAATAGAAAATACCTAGTCTATGAAGATAATATACTGTGGCTATATATTCCAATATTAGTGTCCAAGTATCTTCTATTATCTTTTATTATATATATTGTCATATGACTGGTGACATGCTATAGTCATGTGATCTCTCATCACTAAATCTAAAAGAAAACCAAATCAAAAATAAAATTCATCAAAATAAAATAAACTTTGAATAAAGTCCAGGAGTCATTTAATGATATATCATAACAATATAAACACTGTAATCCCTTATCCTGAAAATCAACTAAAATTGCTACCAAATTCTAGTGTTGATGGCATCCTGACTCTTTCTAGTCCCCTCTCTGAGATATGTGACCAATGCAACATGTAGAAATACAACATATAAGCTAAAGATTGTTCAATATCTACATTCTGTGTATTATGAATAAGTATTATGTTTCATCCACTCTTCACCCACTCTTCTCTACACTATTTGTAGATCTCAATCACTGAGATGTGAATCACACACAACAGATAAGTTGTGTAGTTAATTTGTGTAGTTAATACCTACAATGTAATATACTTAGGATTTTCTGGAGATTTGAAACCTCTTCTATGCTTTTGTCTAGTTATTCTAACAAAAGAATCAAGGTAGAGATGAAGTCTCAGAAATAAGAAATAGCAGATAGAAGCATTATAGCTCCAGGAATATTGCAGTTATTTTTGCAAAGTAGAGTGAATCAAGCTTCAAGCTTAATAATCTGCAAGGCATGATCATGTTTGAAATGCGATGGTCCTCTGGTAATTGGCAAACATAGAGCTGCTCACACCTACTTATTTATTATTACAGCGCTACTTCTCGTCAGTCCAGCAGGCTCAGTCAATGTTAGTCCAGCATTACCAAGTAGAATGAGAATAAATCACTGGATGAATCACTCTGAGCCCATAAAACCGTTCATGTACAAGGTACACAGCGAAAGGTAATCAATGGTGAAATAAATATCATGCAAGGATGAATGATAGCATGGTAATGAAGGATAAGTACAACTGAGGCTGCTGTTTGCTGTCGTGAGCTCTCGTTCGCCGAGTGATGCTAAGTAATAATGTCGATAGGGAAGTAAACTATCCTCTAAGCCAGAGGGACAAGGTATACAAGTATGAGCGGGGAACTGAGGTCGAAAAACAAACAACCGGTGGTTGTCATCAAGGAATAGTCTCATGTGCGAAATCACATTGGTCGCCGAATTTGCATCTGCATCAATAGGGGTTATATCAGTTCTCCTTTGTCCCAATTTGGATATTGATGGGAGACGACTGAGTCTGCTCACTTTCCAGCTGCGAAGAAACTGCAAGGCTTTCGTTTATTCTTTTGTCTATAATCTTCCGACCCTCTTCCCCCACGCCCTCGTCCAAAACCTCCCCGCCCCCGCCCACGATTCCTTCCCCCACTGGGTGGCCATCGCTCGCGCTCATTGTCATCATAATAGCTTTGCCCATAATCGTTTGCATATTGATTTTGTGATGCTATAAGTCCTGGATCAATGTCATTATATGATGATGGATTAGATCCGGCGGGTCCATACGACGCTAACTGCTGAAGGAGCTGCTGTAGCTGCTCCTGTGGTAAGGCAGACACTGCAGATAAAGTAGGAGATGGGTCAAGGCCCACTGATTTCATATCCAATCCTTGGCTATTGAAGTGTGTTCCGCCCAAAGCGGGATCAACACCCCCATTTGCCAATTGTCCAACAAGGTCTGCCACAGACGCAATATGCGACACTGGCTCTATAGGCATGCCACCACTCCAGAAGATGGAGTCACTCTCTCCGCAAACCATTGTCACTACTTCCTTGTCCACTTCTTCCTCAGGTATCAGAATAGCAGGCTCTGCGGGACTGTCTGGAATCATTTGTGGTGTCATATATACGGCACTGAGTGCAGTCTGTTCCCTCAGCTCTTGTGTCATCTTTTCTTGACTTCTCTCGCCACGCCTTGGCGCAGTGCTCTCGATTTCTGCCGGTTTGTCGATCACTGCAGATTAGATTAGCATGTGCACTCTGTTGATATATGGCTTGCTTACACGAGGGTTCCGTCCAATCAACGGTTTCCTCGAATATCTGTGCGTGGAGAGCTGCACCTTCGCCCCGATCCAAGTCACGTAGGCTGTGGGCGAAACATGTACCCTAAGAAAAACATCAGAACCTTCTGAGCACGTGACCCGGGATGAACAGAACAATGCCCACCTCCCGAGGATCGTCATCGTAAACAGCCCGTTCAATCAACCTCACCGATTCAAGCTGTGTATCAGGTGCCCAGGTTACCGATTTCTTCTTTTTACTGTTTTTTGGAAGACTATTTGTTTGTGAAGCTGTGTATATAGGGGGCGGAGTCGATACGGCAGGTGACTCTCTGCGAGTCTTCATCGTTTTGAGTACTTCCTGGAAAGGATCTACTGACGATGGCTGCGCAACATTCTCCCCCTTCTTTACCGGCACTGGTACCGGTGCCTTCTTAAAACTCGGTAACTTTGGTTTGGGCTTCGGTGTTGAAAAGAATGATGAATCTGATTTTGCATCTTTAACAGCAGTCACAGAGACTATTGGCTTCGCCTTGTCCTTGGCGACAGCGGCTTTCACTGTCATCGTTGAACTTGCAAGTGCCTGCTTTTTCTGTGGTGGTTGCGGTTTCGCAGGAGGTTCACTTGGTTTTCGTTTCTTCAATTTTGAATCTATCAAGTACAGGAACATCAAGTTAGAGCCTATCCAATGATATGGGCTGGCACGACCCACCCTCTGCCGAATTGGCATTAGGGGCGGTAACCGTCCCTTCCAAGTTTATGAGCTGGCGCCACCTTCGTTCGATATTCGCTGCCATGTCCTTGATGGCTGTATTTCCCAAATACGATCCCGAAAAAGAACATAAACCAAACGTTAGATATATCTACTCTATTACTGATTTCACTCTCCAGGCAAAAGGGCTGTAACACATATGTACAATGCTGGGGGGATCTCATCTTAGGCTCAACAAGAGCTGTAGTGTATCCAGACGCATTTTGACCCGGACGGACAAGAAGGAATGGACGGGTAGAGGGAGGCGTTGGCTCACCTGGCGACGGTGGGTCCTTGACAAGTTTCACTACAAGTTTACCAAGTCTAGACGCCTTCAGCATGTCCACTGTTAGAGGTAATCGATCGATGATCTAGAATACAAATTAAGTAGCCATCATACCGGTAACTTCAGTTTCGCACGAAATAGACAGCAACGTGGCCACGTACATGTAACAGTGGCATAATTGTTTCAATTAGAGGGCTGTCGTCATGAGCAGAATATGCGGCTCTCAGCCAGTCTCGGGTAATATCCATCGCACGTGAATTCTCGGACCATGCTCTGAAATAATGATTACCTGCACCATCCCGGATCTTCGTTAATATTTCCAGTCGAATGGCAGGATCAACATCCTGAATATTATTCGAAATTCGATCCACGAGGGTATTAACAGCTTGTGCACCTGTGAATGCCGAAGACTGAAGTAGTGACTTGATCGACGCGTAGAACCGTACTTTTCTTTGAGCGACTTCCTCGGGAGAAGGTTCCGGCACCTGGGTCTGTGTTTGAGGCTGTGCAACCTGGGAAGCCGGTTGTTGTTGCATTACAGGCAATCGCTGTGATGCCTGGGCTTGTGAATCTTGCTGAGATTGTGAATTACTGGCAGTAGTCGAAGTTTGCGTTCTGTAGAAGGTTGCTGGATTGATTGTGACTGAACTGGAGCCCATCAGAGCTTGGGGGGAAAGCGTTCCCTGTGAAATTGCATTGGAAGGTTGTCGGTAATACTGAGGAATGAAGAGCGGAGTCTGCGCGTAGGGATATTGTTGCCGCTGGGGTTGGGATGCAAAAACAGAACCGTATGGCTGGAGATTAGGGTTGGCACTCGATAACGTGAGACTGGGGCTGGATAATGATTATTCGCTGAGATAGAAGCGAGTCAAGGGAACACGAGGACGTACTCGATTATGATAGGTTGGGAATTGCTTGAATCTGATGACTGCGACGAAAGAGAAAGGGATTGAGTATTGGGCTGCGATTGTGTTCGTTGGGAAGCGGAGCTTTGTGAGGAGGTGGGGGAATTGGGTGAAGGGGACTGCTGCGGCTGATTCGCAGGAGGGTTGGACGTGCTAGTAGCGCCATTGAGGGTCGAGTAAGTGGAAAGGGGAATGGGAGACCAGGTTCTAGAGCCATAGGGGAGAGTGGGATAGGATGGAAGGAAATATTGGTTGTGGGACTGAGTGAGTTGCTGGTAGAAGGTTTGGGGAGAGGCGAGCAGGGCAGGAGTAGCGGCTGTAGACAGCGTGACATCAGCTGACAGGAATCAATCAAAAAGCACATAAGGTGCCGAGTTAAGGATTTAGCAATTGTGCTCACCATTCAGATCTCCAAGAGTCGTGAAATCAGTGATATCCATACTACTTGTGCCCGAAGAGGAACTGGGGCCAAGAGAGCCTGCTTGAGGCATGGCAGACAAACGCTCTTTCGACCAGTCCTCGAGGGAGGACGAGGTCTGCCTCGGCTGATCATGCTGTGAGGATTCTTGCAGCATGTTTGGTTGGGAAACCCATTGGAAAATAGGATCCATCGCGACAGTGTTTTTTAATCGGGGCTCAGGCGAAAAGTAGGCAACTAATACGGCTTAAAGATTTACTGCAATCCAGCAGTAGATACGAAAAGTTACCGCTCTAGTGAAGTCGCAGAGGGCGACACAGAGGATGGGCTCACCGCTACGGTGGTATGCGTGGTCTACAAAGTCTGTTGAGAAGAGTTTTGTTGGCAGGGCAGGATAGCCATGAAATTTCCATGTCCGCTTCAGACTCCGATTTCCCACGCCCTGTCTTAGGAAAAAGTAAGGCGTCTTTCCTTACTTTGTTGAACTACAATGACTGATCTGACCACGAAACATGAATTGGTATGACCCTCCTTACCCCTAAACTTGATGCTTATCTGTACTAGTATATTGACAGCCTTGTCTCTATGAATGAGCAAATGCGCAAATGCGCAGACCTTGGCGACAGTTTCGTCAAGGCTCTCAAAAGCGCTTCAGACGAACAAAGGGATGCAATGTTTGGCATGGTAAGTCCCTTGTCTTAGCAATTTTTTAAAAATCTTTCACCACACTTCAGAACAAACGCAAAGCCTTTAGTACTCTCGATGAAGACGAGGGCCCAAAAAAGCGCAAGCGCAATGTCAAACCTAGGGACCCCAACGCGCCCAAGCGCCCTGCCTCAGCTTACATCTTATTTCAGAATGAGATTCGCAAGGAACTTAAGGAAAAATTCCCCAATCTCAATAATAATGAGTTGCTCGCCAAGATCTCCGAAATGTGGAAACTCATGACTGACGAGGAAAAAGCTGTAAGTTTTCTTTCTGTCGCGTCCTCACCTGTTCTGACACGTTATCTACAGTATTATCACAAGGCCGTCGAGAGTCTCAAGGAGCGATATTCTCAAGACAAGAAGGCGTACGACAACCGCACCCCAGAAGAAGTTGCTGCAGCCAATGCAGCTGTAGCAGAAGCTGCTGCAGTAGGTCCTTCCCCAATGCGTCAGCTTGTGCTGATCCCCCCCTAGGCCAAGAAAAGTAGAACGAAGAAGAAAAAACCCACTGATACAGCCATCTCTGCAAAGGTTCCTGCGCGGCCACCTCCTGCTGAAACGTCGCAGAGTGTATCGTCAGAGGAAGATGTCTCCTCTGCGGAAGATTCTGATACTGAGGATGCACCTGCAGACAAAGAAAGTGATTCAAGCGAGGAGGAGGAAGAGGAACCAGAGCTGGAAGAGAAGTCAACCAAGAATTCTAAGAAAGCAGCTGCATCTGCCCAGCAGACCCATAAGTCGAAAAAGTGGTCCAGATAATCCTTACGCTGTTTTTTGTGCTTCTTTTACGCTAGCATGTGAGTTATGCACAGTATGTATGGACTGCCTGTTCGCTCATTCTAGTTTGTTCCTATGTTACCTAATCGTCCAGTCGGTTTTTGTTGTCGGACTGTTGTATGTTTGTTAGTGTCACCATACACTACTCGACACTCGTAATTGTAATGAATATTTTATTTTGTTCTGGCTCATGGCAGTGTTGTCACAAAGGAAAATCAGGTGGGTAATCTTATCTTTTTAGTGTGTGACTGTGATTCGTTACGATTAGATGATCCATCCACCCACTGGTGCTGGTACTTTTGAAAAGCCCGCGGACCGCCCACCGATATTCCAGGGACCCCGACTTCCAATAGCAAGATTGCTCACCGCTACAATAAGTTTAAACCCATGATAGACCTACCTCATGTTACTCTGAGTGTGACCAGCCGTCCGCGTGATCGTTGATGCAGTATCTATGTACTGCCTGACGACCCAGATATAAAGGCTGACATGATATATCGGGGTGCACTTTCATCGCCTGCCTTCCACCAGCTCATTTCTATACGCTAGCTATGTCTTATCCCCCGCCAAGCTCTCCTCCTCAGAATCCTGATACACGGCCCCTTCCTGAGGGCTGGGTTACCCAATTCGATGAAAGGTACGTGACACTATCGATTTATCGCATGCAATTCGTCTGATTTCATCCATAGCTACAAGACCTGGTATGTCATCATCACATTGACGTAGAGGAATTGAGCAAAGCATCGTCTGGATCCACAGGTTTTATGTGGACACCAGAGTTGATCCCCCTAGGATAACATGGGACCACCCTCTTGGCCGCCCCGATGGCCTGCCTCCTCGATATGATCCCAGCACAGCTATTAGCCCTGGATTTGCAGATGCAAATACGAGTTATCCTCGGTCAGACTCGGAAAACTCTCGAGACAGAGGAATGCTCTCCGCTGGGGCAGGGGCCGTTGGCGGGTTTGCACTGGCGAAAAGTACGTTCCGCGGTTCTTTCTTCGAGGAAGATGAGACAGATGCGATGTTCTCTCTAGTTATGGATCACAAAAAGCAGAATCATAACCAAGGTGGGCAGCACAATCGTTTAATTATAGTTATCTGCAATCAAGGTCAAGGTTATTCCGCCCCTGCACCACCTCAACAAAACTGGGGCCCACAATTACATGGCTGGCCTCCACCACAAAACTACTATCCTCCTCCTCAAAACTATTATCCTCAAGGGTATGGACCTCCTCAAGGGTATGGGCCCCCCCAAGGGTATGGGCCCCCTTCAGGAGGTTACAGTGGTTACTCCGGATATGGACCTTCTCAGGTTCAACCTCAAACTATAGTTGTGGAAGAACAAAAGAGGAAATCAGGTCCGGGTATGGGTACCGCGCTGTTAGCGGGAGGTGCCGGACTGGTAGGCGGTGCGTTACTTATGGATGCGATAGAAGATAGGGAAGAAGAGGCTTATCAGGATGGTTTCGATAATGGCTTTGACGATGCCGCTGGTGACTGGTGAACGACTAGCTCGGCCAATGTTTACAACTGGATGGTCATTGACCGATGCGGTCGATCTACTTGGCATATCTAGGATTTTATGCATGTTCTAATCTGTCTGTATATTATACTTTCGCAGTCTGCTTATGCGGATGTCCCGATTTTTGAATAGATCTGTTCACATGGATGCCACTGCTGTGCTACTGTTGCCCGTTAGGTTGTGATAAATTTGTTGGACATTACTTAAGGAGTAAACAATAACCAATAACCTGTGTAGCTCATCTGTTATCTAGTATGCTGTGTCTATTATCTATCTATCTCTGGTTGGGTGATACAAAGCAGCACAGATATTACAGGATAATTAGTAGGAGGTCTATCCATAGATTTGACTCTTGAGGCAAGTTTGTCCGAACCAAATGCGGGTCTGAACCTGCATACTGGCCTCAATCCTGATATAAACCATTTTTTCCTACAGAAATACATTTGGAGATCTATACTAATTGTTGCTTTGTTTCTGAAAGATGTTGAAAGATACTTGGGCATATGTTGCCAATACATACTGTCTCAATATTTCGGTGGGTTTGCGGGTAGTCGCAGTCCTTAATAATCAAGCACAGCTAGCATGTAAGTAGGAAATTGTATCTTAAACTTGATCTGCTTTCCTATACATCTCTATTCATCTCTCTGGAGGAAAACCTTCAACCTTCATCATGATCCTGGCCCACATGATCCTCACCACAATATGATCATCACAAGCTATTCCTCAACAACTGGAATAGCCTCAATCCTCATGACAAAAACAATTACATTCAAAGTATCCAACAGTTCTTCAAGGCAGCAAGGAAGAAACTTAATCCAAAAAAAGGGAAAAGATGAAAGAACCTGATAACTACAATGGAAGCCTTGAAGAAGTAAACACCTGATATCAAAGGATGACAATGTTTTTCCAAAGTAACAACATAGAAAATGATTGGGAAAGAATCAAAATCACCTTAGAAAAGGAGATAAATATCAAGTATGGTTCACACCTAGAAGAGGGAAAGGATCTACAGGAAAAAAATTCCAGAAGAAGTTGGGTCAAGTGTGAGTATTTATCTGTGATGTTGAGAATATTGTGGCTACCACCAGTTGGCATAATATCAGACTTATAGCACACTACCTGTTGTAGCAACTAACACCAGTGATAGTAAAGGTACACAAACTTACATGGAGCTGGTATATATTTCTGCCACTCTCATATTAGGATTTACAAGAGGAACTTGACAGAGAACCTTCTACTACAACATACACTATATATACTAATATATGTTGGTCTGTGCCTTATAATGTATAACCTCCCTTAAAGATATATTGTTCATGAGTCTACCATACCATAACTACAAGTAGTAGCCATATTCCTTAATATTATCATACTAGACTCTTCTACTTTCTTCTAAACCTATGATGTCACTTCATATGACATAGTCACATACTGTAGTCACATGATTCTCCATTACTAAATAAAATAAAACTAAAAAAGAACTAAAACTAAAAAAACAAAAACAAAAGAAATAAGATCTATAAAAAGAAAATAAAACTATATTAAAAGAAATAGAGTATAGAAACATATTATAACACTACTGGAGGCTTACTCAGACACTTTGATAGAATATTATAAAAGAACTCAACAAGAAGTCTCTGCTTCTTATATACTATAACTGTTATGATTCAATGCTCAAAGTGTTAAGCAAAGAACTAACTCTTGTATTGAGTGACACAAGAGAACTCGATAGAGTTCCTACTACAAAGTAGTCTACCTTATATACTATTACCCATGGTCTGTGCTAACTACT
>Ga0157357_1001012_pt1 | contig 11952 bp, 6 predicted proteins | sample AttcapACBM1_FD_111485 | JGI IMG/M metagenome (GOLD analysis project Ga0157357, IMG submission 111485) | Fungus gardens microbial communities from leaf cutter ant in Botucatu, State of Sao Paulo, Brazil - Atta capiguara ACBM1 | ecosystem: Host-associated > Fungi > Mycelium > Unclassified ... | reverse complement strand
TTTTAATTTTCTTAGATAATGAAGAGATATATAACCATAGTCACATGATACATTATATGATGTAATGTCATAAGATCTGGAATAGAGTAGAAGAGACTAGACTTGTGATCTTCACAAGATATTTTGCTTATAAGTTTACTTTGGTAGTTCTATTGGTCTTTGGACTAGTGGTTGCCATAACAACTTAGCTAATAGTGTCACAAACTTCATTCAACTTGTATCTCCACAACTAGTAGACCAATTTTCACAAACTAAGTTGTGCTGAAAAGCTCTAAATAAGGGCTATTTGTATATATGTGGGATGTACAAAAGCAACAACAAACAACTGAGATATCAGGCTATCAGTAACTGTAAAAGTTTTGTTGGTTAATATCTCATGAATGGCTAAACAGACTTATACAATTAAACTTGTATTGAAAAGTACTTATCAAATTATTTCTGATAATATATAGTATATTCCAAAGCAATAAGTATTCATAGAGATACAAGCATATTAATATAGTGATATAATTAGTTACATTCTAAAATTAGCCTAACATTTAATATAACAGATAAAAGTTCTCATTAGATATGAGTTTTAATTATATAATAGAAACAGCTTGTGTATAGACTATTACTCTTTTGTATATATACTTTTGTGTCTGAGGATTAGACCTCAGACTTAACAACATTAATTTTTATCTTTTCATCATGATGTCTATATTGATCTTCATTATTATTATTATTATTAAACTTCTAAATCACTTCTAAACCCCTGAAAGTGTACTCAAGATTCAGATATTACAAACAAGTGAGTAGTTTATTTTGTGATAAATAGTCTGTGCTATACTAAACCTAGTGAATATATATTACATGCTGTTGATATGTAATATTAATGACATCATTGTTCTGAAATCTTTTATAACCTTTTATAATTATAACTTGTGACTGTATTATATGTTATGTGACAGTTTGTGACAGTTTGTGACAGTTTGTGACATTACACTAACCTCTAACCCTATGTTATGATGTGCTTGAACACTAACATTTTTTTCTTTTATCTATTTTTCTTGATTTAATATTTTTTTCTTTTATTTTTCTTTTATTTTCTTTGATGATGAAGAGGTATGTAACTGCAGTCACATGACATATCACATGATGTGAGATCATAGGCCTAGACTCTGGAAAAAGAAGCTGGAAGAGTAATATCAAGGTGCATGTTAACAGTATATTTACTTCATAATGTATATATGGTACACTCATAGACAATGCATAGACATTAGGGTAGAGTTATTTATTGTTAGCACAGACCATGTATCTATTGTATAAATAGGGTAGCAATATATTAGGGACTTCTTGTTAAGTTTTCTTATGATCTCTACTTAATATTTGTCTTGAGATTTATTGTTTGTGTTATTGTTGGTCTTTTAACTAGTGGTTACCACAACACTCTAAGTTCAAAATAAGAAAATAAAATAGAAGGAAAATAGAAAAGCAAAAAAAAATTAAAAAAAGGATTTATTATCTTTGATTCTGATATTATTCTCTCTTCATAGTTTTTCCTTCAGAAAAACTAACTTCTATTTTTACTAGTTTATTTCCAACTTCTTCAGATACTCATCTTTAAATTTTCCATCATCTTATCTATATAACATCTTTGTCATATAATTTCCTAGCAATTCCCCTTTTCTAAAGTCTCTTTCCTCCACCATATCTAACTTTTCTTATCTTCTTACTTTTATACTCATCCTCCCCTCAAATTCTACTACTTCTTTTATATTTTCCAAGTCCTCCTCTCTTTTCCATATATCATGCTCTACTATAAATCCTTTCTATTTTACTAAGTACTTTATAGTTTTTTTATTTTTTTATTTAATATTTTTCTACTTTCTATTCTTCAACTTTATCCATCTCTACTAGTTTTACTTCTTCTATCTTCTATCTCTCTACTTGTTCTCTATACTATACTACTCAACTGATATTCATAACTAGATGAATTCTTATTGAAGTTGGCAGTTGTAATTTGACTATATTAGTAGAAACTACTTTATTAATGATTTATAAACCAACATATCAGTCTACTAATTTCTTTGCTGGTCTTTCTTTAAACACCAAATCTTTCATACTTAATATTACTTTGTCTTCCTTCTTTTATTTCTTGACTTCTTTTCTCCTCATATTTGCCTGTTGTTTTATTTTCTCTTATGCCTTTCTCAATATCACTTCTGTTTTCTTCTGAATTTTCTTTATTCTTTTTACAAACTCTATTTCTCTTTCTACTTTTCTCTTCCTCCTAATATCTGCCTCCATCTTTAATTCTCTACCATAGTTTATGATAAATAGAGATATCTTAGTTGCTGAATGTGTCTTATTGTTGAATATAAATTCTGCCAATGCTAGCCATTCTGGCTAATTCTTCTATCTATGATCTACAAAGAACCAGGGATATTTTTTCAACTCCTGGTTTATTTGCTCAGTCTATTCATCTGTTTGTAGATGGAAGGATGTTGATAATTTGGTTTTGATTTCTAATATTTAATTTAACTTCTTAGTTAACTCTGCTGCAAACTGTAGTTCTCTATCTGATATCATACTCTTTAGTAACCTATACAACTTTCACATGTTATCTCTAAATAGCCTTGTCAACTCTTCTGCTGATATTCCTCCTATAGTTGCCACAAAATATGATATTTTGGAAAATTTATCACATACTACTAAGATCACATTCTTCTCAACTACTAACAGTGACTTTGTAATCAAGTCTATTGTTAAGTATATCCATAGTCTCTCTGGTATCTCATTCACTATCAGCTTTCCCACCAGTACTTCTGTACAGTTCTTTATTCTTTGGTATATATTACATCTATCTATATACTTTTGCATATTCTTCATTACTCCTAGCCACCAACAGTTTCTAGTTACCAGCTTTATCATCTTCTATCTCTCTTCATGTTTAGCTTTTGGCATATCATGGTATAACCAGATTATTTCCACTCTCAACTCCTTATCTTTTGATACATATACTTTTTCTTCTTTTAATACTAAGTCTCTTTCTACTTGCTGTTTGTCTCCTCTCAACACTTTTTTATCTTAAGTTCTTTTATTACTACTTCTACTAAGTTACAAATCTATTGTTTTTTAATTAGTGTCTGATTTTCATTGTTCTTTTTTACTCCTACTTTCCAGTCTGGTCTCCTACCAAGTCCATCTACTTTCTCTATTTTTGTTTCTAATACATATTTTAAGATAAAGTTGAATCTTGACAGGTATAATATCTAATAGGCTTGTCTTCTGTTTAACTTCTGCACTTTCATAAATTATTCTAAATTCTTGTGGTTTGTCCAAACCTTAAACTTAATTTTTGTGCCCTCTAATAGATATTTCTAGTTTTCCAATTTTCTAATTATTGCCAACATCTCCTTGTTATAGATTTAATAGTTTCTCTTTGTCTTATTGAGAGATTTTAAGAGATAGGCTACAGATCTCTATTTTCCATCTTCACATTCTATAGATAAGACTCTTTCTGTCACATAATCTAATGCATTCACCTCCATTCTCATTTTTATCTAAGTTCAGTATTGCTAACACTGGTTCTTTTGTAAATCTCTCCTTCAACTTCCTAAACATCTTCTCCTGTTTCTCTATCCAATTTTACTTCTGATTTATTTTTACCAGGTCATACAATAGTCTGGCTATAAATACAAAATCTTTAATAAACCACTAATAATAATTAACTAGTCCCAAGAACTTCTACATGTTCTTAACTCTCTTTGAAATCAGCTAATTCAACACTTACTTCACCTTTTCTTCCTCTATTTTTATTCCCTCAGATTCAATCACTATTCTTAAGAACTCTACTTCCCTAATATTTTACTTGTATTTTTCTGATTTTAAATATAAGTTGTTCTCTGCTGATCTCTTTACTACTTCTTCCACTACTTTGTCATGTCCCTTCTCTTCTTCCATTTTTACTATAACATTGTCAATGAAACTTGCTACTTCTTTAGTATTGATCAATCCTGTAGGATCTCATTTATTATCATTTGAAATGTCACTAGAGAGTTTGTAAGTCCAAAGAACATTACAGTCAGTTTAAACATGTAATCCTGTACTATCTGCTTCTTACCATTCTTCTTTTCTACAAAAAATACTAGTGTCATTTGAGGCAACTTTGAGGGTCTAATATACTATTTTTTCAATTGTTCTTTAGTGAACTTATACATCTCTCCTCTCTTGACAATGAGTATACCTTTCCCTTCCTTGGCACAAATTATTCCTTTGTCTCTATTGTATAATTCCACAACTTCTTTGTCAGCATTCTCTCACTTGTATCACAAATAAGCTACTCACTGGTTGTGATACTTGAACTTAATGGTGTTTTAGAGGTTCAGTATAAGGAGGTAATGATAATAGGTGATGAGTAGTATCAACAGAGATAATTGATGTAAATTGATGTTATTAAGTCTGAGGTCTGATTCTCAAACACAGAAGTATATATACAAAAGAGTGATGATACTTGCACAAGCTGTTGCTATCACATGATTAAAACTCATACCTGATGGGAGCTGTCATCTGTCATAGCAGCTATCAGGATAATTTTAGAAGATAACTAATTATGTCACTACATTGATATGCTTGTATCTCTACCAATACTTATTGCTTTGAGACACATCATATATTGTTGAAAATGGATTGATGAGCACTTTCCAATGCAAGTTTAATCATGCAAATTTGTTCAGCTATTTGTGAGATATTAGCAGACAAAGCTTTTACAGCTACTGATGACCTGATATCTCAGTCATTTGTTGTTGCTTTTGTACATCCTGCATATGTGCAGATAGCCCTCACTTGAGGCTTTCCAGTACAACTTGGTTTGTGAAAATTGGTTCACTGGTTGTGGAGATACAAGCTGAATGAAGTTTGTGACAACTTGCTTTCTTTTTAAAAACATGGATCTACTTGTAGAATCTTTGAGAAACTAATTTATTGGCCTCTTCTTTTTATTTTGCTGCCTCCTTCTCTTTATTCCAAATTTCCCATTCTTTTGCTATCTTCTTCACTTCCATTATTCTTTTTTTGTTTTTTTTGTTTTTTCTTCTTTTATTTTTTCTCTTGCTTTCTCTCTGCTTACTTCTTTTCTTTTTCTTTCTTTTCCTCTTCTTTCTTCTGTTTCTGCAACTCTGACTTCCTCTACTTTAGTCTCTACTGTCTTCCATACTCTTCTAAGCACCTTGTCATCATTACTTCTCCTATCTTCTAGTTAATCTCAGAATTATGACAAGCAAGCCATAGTATTCCCAAAATCATACTCTACTTCTGACCTCTAATCACATTGATCTTTGTTCTCTCTCTGTGCTCCTAATAATAAATATTAACTTCTACTCTATGCTCAATAGGTTTTTCTTTGTTGAAGGAACTGTTCACATTTCTTATATAGATAGGTCTTTTAATTTTCTTTCACTTAAACCTCTGTTTCTAAGCAAACTCTGAACTCATTATCAGCTCTATTACACTACTATCTAGCAATACCTCTATTATCACTTTCTCCTATATATTGATTCTTTGTAGTCTGATTTTTACTTTAACTTCTCTTAACATGTCTCTATTATCCAAGTTGTAGCAGGATGTGTTATCTATTATTTTACTGAACATTATAAATTTATTACTACTACTAAAGCTTAGTTGAGGACTACTAGACTCTCTTTCCTATTTAAATTGCTATTATTCTCATAACCAATTCTTCTTCCTTGGATTACTATTTTCCAATTTTTACAATTTCTCACAATATGTTTGAAATCTCTATAGCTATATTAGTTTCTTTTACAGTCTATCTCTATTGCATATAGATTGCACCTTGCCACAAACTCTGCCTGTTGATTTGGATGTACAATAACCATATTTGTCCTCTCAACTCACTCTAGGGATGAATTAATTGGATTAGATAATGATGATTGTAGTAAAGATATAGGAGATGATAATGTATATAAAAGTAAGACAGAACCAGTACTGGTTTCTCTCTCTGACTTGTAATCTAAACTAGACTTAATCTTTGTAAGTATTAGTGGGCTTTCTTCAAGTCTCACCTATACTGTTTACTAACTACCTTAACTATTAACTACTACTCTGAGAAAATATAAACAATTTTGTCTTAAGAAAGATGTTTTATTCTAGATAAGATCTAAAGAACACTCACAATTCTTTTGTATGTATAGGTTATAAGTGGACACTACAGCACAGAGTTTCTATATGAAAAAATACAATATTACTTAATACCACCTAATTAAACAATGAATAATATCTAGTCAGTAGCCTAGGTCTGGTCACTAATATCTGTCACATTCTGTTCTAACCATATTCATCTCAACTTATAGATAACCTTTTCCCCCTCATTTGCACTTCCCAATCTTATTTGGTACAGATTATATATTATTATTCTATTTCAGATATTCTTGCTGGTCTTGGTTAACTCTATAGACCTTTATTTCCTAACATCTGAGAATTACTAGAAATCAGAATAACTTACTTAACAGCCTTTGTTTCAGATAGCTACACTAGATAATACACCTAGTATATAATCTGGTAGTTTACATTATATTAGTTATCTTGAAAATCAACTAAAACTAACATCCATCTCTGGTATTGGCAACAACACATTTCACTATTCTCTGGTAGTTTTCCACCTATTGAGTTCCCCAAGTTCCATTTGAAAATATATGACTAATATGGCTAGTAGAGATATAGTATAGCCAAAGATTGTTCTGATTTTTCTTTTATATTCTTGAATAACATATAAATTATTTATCTAGACTTCTGAGATGTTCTAATAGATCTTGGATAACTATCATATATCAAGTCTACCTGTTTTCAAAAATGTGTTTCTGTGGCAGTGATGTCATTATAACAAATCTATAACAAGTTTGTCTTTTACAATAGCTATCTTTCTTGTATATCATATACCAAGTCTAATCATTATCTTCTTATACTGAACCTCTAAAACACCACTAAGTAGCTTATTTGTGATAAATAGATTCTTACAATCAAAGTTGCTTTAGAAAGCATTTATCAAATGGTTTTTAAAATTAGCCTGACATTTGCTATGACAAATAACAGTCTCACTAGGTGTGAGTTTTGATTATGTAATGGAAATAGCTTGCATATAGACCATTACTATTTTGTATAAATACTTTTATATCTAAGAATTCTCAGATTTAACAATATTAATTTTCATCTTTTCATTATTGACATCTATATTGATCTTTATTATTATTGTCATCATTATTGAACTTCTGAATCACTCTTAAATCTCTGAGAGTATACCCAAGGTTCAGATATTACAAACAAGTGAGTAGTTTATTTTGTGATATAGAGAAGGCTTAGTGTTGGGTAGTCACAAGAAATGAATATCAAGTTCTAATGTTACAATTCAAGTCTCAAAGTATTAAAACACTTGGCTAATAGTCTGTACTATACTGAATCTAGCCTACTCTAAAGAACATGTATATTATATGCTATTAACATATAGTATGACATTATTATCTTTTTAAATCAACAATTTATTACATGAAATATAGTGGTAGATTGTGATAACTACACAATATAATTACTTAATTAAAAACAAAAAAAGAAAAAAGAAAAGTAAGTAATATAGACTATATTTACTAATCTAAGAGATGTTTTTCTAGAAGTAAAACACTTTAGGATTAAACTCTAGAAATGTAAGAATATCCTTGAGGGATTTTTTCTTAAGGTTCTAAGACTTAATATTATGTGCAATCAAATAGAATGTGCCTTCTTGTCTCAATAGAATAATATCTGCATATATATGTAAAGAGTTTTATAGGAAAGAATCTAAGCTTATATTTACTAATAGGAGTGTGATTTATGACTAGTCTTGTGATATATCTACACATCGAGTTTGAAAAGCTGAAATACTTTTGCCAAGTACTATCTTTGGAATATATTGGATGAATAGGTTGATTATTATTATTATTTAAGTTGAGAAAATTTCTTTCTTTGTATTTTAAAGCTGGAAAATACATCTGCTATTTATGAACAATAGTATTGGATTTTTCCAAGGTAATTCTTATGTAATACTATTAGTGGTGATCTTATCTACATCTCTTAATCTATTACTATATGTCTATTGATCTTTTTTTCTTTTGTTAATTATTATGCTTAGACCTTATTGGATAATCATGTCTAATAGTTTGTATTGTAAGTACTATACCATACATCAAACTATCTTCTATAAGATAGACTAGTTTGTAGAAGAGTTTTCTATCGAGTTCTCTTGTGTTACTCAAATACAAGAGTTGTTCTATTGTCCAACCCTAAGGACCTTAGCTCATAACAAATATTAGCTTCTAAGACACTTATCTAGCTTAATAAGTGAGATTCTCTCATAGGTTGATTTTAGATATTTTAACTCTTTGTCAACTAATAATCTCTAAGATTCTTAGATATAGCAATGAAGTGTAGCTAATATAAATAAATAGACATGTTAAAGATATATTTAGTATCTGGAATGATATCAGTGATAATAATGATACAAGTGATGTCTTGTAGATGGATTGTATGGTTAATTTCTATATCTAATGGTGAAAAGCTTGGCTTCTATAGATGTTATATTTATTATATAATGAACAGATCTGGCAATAATTTCTTGATCTCTATGGATATATAAGACCAAAGTGACTATATTATTTTTGATACTAGTGTCTGAGATGATGAGCATAATATCTTGATTTATGAGTGAGTCCTTATAGATGTTCTCAAGTCTGTTACAATAAGTAGTTAATATGTTGGAGTCTTTTCAGTTGACTGAATGAAAAGAGAAATAATCAGAGAAAGTATTTACTAGATGAAAACCTGAAGAAAGTTCTTTATTTAGACTATCAAAGAAAGAAAAAACTTTGTTTAATCAATTGTTGATGTCTATAATAGGGCTCTTAATTTTCAAACATTGCTTGAGCATGAGATAAGACATAGCTATATAATGTAGTGAGATTTTTTTAAAATGATGTTTATCTAAAATGAAGTTAATTGTATGTTGTTTAAAAAGAGAAGCCATATATAAATAATGTTAACCAATGATTTTGTCAAGGTAAAAATAGATAGGGATAAGACTAGCTATGGCCTCAACTTCCTAAGTCAGTGAAGTATGGAATGTTCCTATGATTCATAAAGCTACTCTTCTATATATTTTCTTTAGCTCTTTGAGGAGCTGATAGAGAGATGCTTCTTTGAAGTACTAGAGCTGAAATTCATATAAGGCAATGGAAAGGATATATGTTTTGTAAAAAAAGCCATTTGTTTGTTGAAGATAGTTTTCTACTTAAATTTCCCAACATCTTCATGCTTTTAATTGTAGAAAGAGCTTTGTTGGTATAATAGTAGATATGCTAATGGAAAGAGAGTTTCTTATCAAAGAATAATCTTATTTTTTGTAGATCTTGAGAAATATAAGATCTTTGACTTGTCATGTTTGATAACTAGACTGAACTAGTTAAATAAGAAATAAATAATATTGTAGCTACAAAAGAAATTTGCATTTGATTTTCCATAACTTTTTTCTTGAGAAATAAGAAGACCATTGTTTACAAATGAAAGAATTGAAACTAAAATAGGAAATAAAAGAATTTTGAATCTTTTTTCAAAAATATAAAAAATAGGAGTAATATAGAAAGTAGAAAGAATAGGAGAAAGAGCAGACTCTTGACCTATATCTACATTAGCTTTAAAAAATAGAAAAACAAATTAATTTCACATATATTGAGTTTTGTTATAACCTTGAGCTTGGCTTAGATTGCAACTTAGGCAAAGACTTGAGTAGAGAAGAAGATATAATCAATTGGTAAAGTGTAAGGATATAAGAGAATATCTACAGCTATATACTTAATGACTATGAGAGATATATATATTAAAAAAGAGAAATTGAGTTAGTAAGACATAAGAAAGCCTCTACTATTATATAAGACACTGACTAATCCTGCATACTATTAACATATGGTATAGCCAATCATTGAGTCATAATATAAATGAACCCTAATATTTGTTGTCTATGAAGCAATATTCTGTTGATTATGAGGTATTATTTGTAGTAAGTCTGTCTGTTAATTAAATAATTAGAAAAGAAACAGGAAATATGAGAGTCAAAGCCAGCTTTGCTTAGAATCTTTAGAAGAAGTTAGTAGTTTAAAAATAAGAAGAATTGAGTGATATTAAATATGAAAGTGCTCATATAGAGACTCTTTACCCATCCTATATATATAAGGTGAGTTAGAAAAATACTGGTATCCATAGTTGATTATTGTCTAATACCACCTATTTGATTTGGATAGATAAAGCTCAAAGTGATAGAATAGACTTAGAGATATTATAGGAAGGCTTATTGAGCTTTGGAATAATAATTGATATCAACTTCTTGAAATAAAAAAACTAATAACTGAGATTGATGCAAAAATTTGCTATGTTAATCAAGTTAGCAAGATATTTATTATCATTAACTAATGTTTTGAGATAACTCTAGAAAATGTGATCTAGGTTTAGAGTAGACAAACTATTATACTTGTTGATTATATTAATAAACTCTACTTTGGAGAAAAGTAGTTATTTAGCCTGTTGATGTGATAGAATTTCATCCAAAAGTTGGAGATTTATTAGTCTATCTTGAATAGTGTTATAAGATTGATAAAGGGCTTGCTACAAATTATTCAATTTGTTGCAAGAATATCTATTGAAATTAATGGCTTCTATGGTAGATAGTTTTCTTTTCTTAATCCAATTCATCAGATCTTATGGTTTTTTGTTAGTTAATGCAATTTCTTGAATTCTGTTACCAAAAAATATTCATTTAGCTATTTTAACTATTTTCTTGTATTTGATCCAGTCTGTTCTTTTTCTGAATATTCAATATACAACTAGATCTCTATTTCATTCTTTATTCTACCATGCTTTAGAATATTTAGTAATGTTAACATATTTGAAATATTTATACCAAAGCTTCTTTATGATGAAAGCAAAATTTTGGATTACTTCTTTTAGTCTTTCATAATTGTGAATAATAGTTAGCTTTTTCTCTTAGATGAACTCTTTCTCAATAATAATATAAACTAATAAGAGAGCATGGTTAGATGAATATTAGAGGTTAGGCAATATGATGTAGTTATTGAATTTCTCCACATTGGTATAAAGAAATATTAGATCTAGTACCAAGTTCAAATTTTGAGAGTTATTTATGTAATATATAGATATTTAGTCAACAGATATTGATAGTTTTAGAGTAAAACTATCAGCTATCTCCCTGAGATTATGAGTATATTATTCAAATTTATTTAAGGCTAATTGTTAGTTATTTGAATAAATATTAATAAAAAAAAATACATAAAGTTACAATTGAAAAATAAAATAAAATAAATATTCCTGTAATTTAAAATGTCTCTTCTAAACAAAAAAACATAACCTAATCAGTCTAGTATTATATAAGTAAGAACTCTTAGATGTTTATTCTTAGTATTTGATGTTCTTAAAAATATGATTTACAATAGATAATTGAGAATACTTATAATTTCTTTTTTTGAATACTGTAAATAATTGACCAAAGAGGTTCTTGAATAAAAAAATGTTGAAGTCTTTGTTGTTTTCTAATAAAGTATCAGTTAGAAGTCTATTCTTGTAAATATATGTAAAGATTTTTAGGAATTTTAAAATCATTGTTTTATCCTATCTACAGCTAAGTAAATTGAGTTAGTTCTGATTTCTTAGAGCTCTTATAATTTTTTGTTGTGCCAATCTCTGTTGAACTTGTGTTTCTAAAACAGACAATTATTACTATTTATCTGGTATTTATTCTTACAGTTGATATATTTAAAAGAATGAGTATATAGTTCTTTTTTCTTTGTTTTGAGCATTGGAGGGTGTTACAATCACAAGACCTTAGAGTTGGTCAAGTAAAAGAACCTTGTATTGGGTTTA
>Ga0157357_1001009_pt1 | contig 11979 bp, 10 predicted proteins | sample AttcapACBM1_FD_111485 | JGI IMG/M metagenome (GOLD analysis project Ga0157357, IMG submission 111485) | Fungus gardens microbial communities from leaf cutter ant in Botucatu, State of Sao Paulo, Brazil - Atta capiguara ACBM1 | ecosystem: Host-associated > Fungi > Mycelium > Unclassified ... | reverse complement strand
ACCCCTTTCATACGGCATGCTCTACACGCTTTCAGCTGTGGCCCCCACGTTGTCTTTGTTTCTTGGTTCACCATGGCAGACAACAGTGTGGTGGTTGGTTACCACCATGGTTATATTTGTGGTTCAGAGTGCGATGGATACTATTGAGAGTAACTCACGCAGCATATCTGAACTTGAATCGAAGCGTTATGTGTCTAGGGGAGCATAAGATTTTGACTAGCTCAAGGAGATTCTGCAGATCCATGGATCATGTTGACATATTCTGATACGCATATAATAATTTCTGGCTGGGAACATCTGCACTCGTCCCATCATAGGATATAGTTTTTGTAAAACGTCGATGTCGTCATACGATCTCCTCGCAACAGTCTCATCTCAGGTTTCTCGATTCAAGCCCTTTCACAAGTTCTCCAAAGTTTCAAAGAAGGTGTTTGCTTTTGACATCACTCTTGTCGCTCTGTCTATCAGGTATACCAAACTCAATGTCTACGTTGATTTCACTGAGTCTTGGATGCAGGACAGGTTATCTTCTAGATAGGATATCCATAGAAGAACATCTTGTTGAGAACACATTTTCCACGCTCCTAAAAGAACTGTGTGAAGTAATACTTTTGTTCCTCTTCGAATTGTGGTTAATCAGTTTCGCAGACATCCGAATACTTCAACGAAGTACTACACCTTTACGAGCCATTCGCAAACCAATCTTTTATAGTCAACAAATCACTCCTAGTCAAAAAGCTTGAACTCCTTTTGAGTCAACGTGCTTCGAATTCGTATCCTATCTTCTTACTCCTGCAGAAACGAGGCGATATCTGCCAGGTTCGTAGTACCTAGTACCTATCTATCATTGGATCCTAAATATTCTAACGTACATCGAGTTTGACACTGTCCCACAGACTGTTCTTGATGTCCTTCAATTGCTCTTAAATAGACTCACCAGCTCTCACGTCTGGGCCGAGAGACGGACTATCCAATTACCCCGAGGCCTCGTTTCAACAACGTCTGTACCGCTCGCTGCTATCTTCCTTGACTATCCAGTCGCCTATGTTCCATCTTCCGAGAACCAAGTATCGTTCCTCAACAGTGTTCCCCTCGTGGTGTATCAATGTCAGATCAATACTCAGAAGGAACTGGTGAAAGGACTCCCAGTTCAAACAGAAGAGCATACTCTCCTTGCATTTTCTTGTCCAACATCTCTGGCAGATGACCCTTCCTCGAAAACCAGTGTTCAACGAATAACAAATCATTTAAAGTCTACGTTTGGACCTCGTATCGCAAAGTCCTTCCCTGAAAGCACTTTGCAAGTGAATTATAAGCACATTACTTTGGATTGCGTAGCGCTCTGATTCTGCAGGTTCTTGAACAAAATGCTATTTATACTACAATCCTTTTATTCAACATCAACGTTGACAATTTTGATATCTTCGAAGGGCTTGTCCGTCTTGCTAGTCTTGACATTCTCAATTGTGTGCACAACCTCTCGTCCAGAAAGTACCCGGCCGAAAATTGTGTGCTTGCGATCCAACCAAGGTGTAGCTGTTGTCGTAATGAAGAATTGGGAGCCATTTGTCCCCGGCCCAGCATTAGCCATGCTTACTGTATAGGGTCTATGAATAAAAATCAGCGCCACGCCTTATGGCATACGAAAAAGCACTCGCCTGTCGTGCTTCAAATCATCACTAAACTCATCCTCAAATTCATTTCCCCAAATACTCGTTCCACCTGTTCCATCGCCCAGTGGATCTCCAGTTTGAATCATAAATTTTGGTATGACACGATGGAAAACGATGCCCTCGAAATAACCACTTCTTGCATGTCCAACAAAGTTTTCCACAGCTTTTGGTGCTTGTTGTGGAAAGAGACGTATGTTGATATCACCGAGTGTGGTGTGAATTGTAGCCGCATTGGCAACGGGAGATGGGCCAATGGCATTCCCGATTGTTGCTGCTGCAACTGATTGCTCTTCACGTGTAGGTCGTTCATTAAAGATGTCGCGGTCGCCGGATTTATCCCTTGCATCATTCCATCAATGGGCGCAAGTAATGTAAGTAGATGGGCTTACTCCGGCTCTGAGCGGGTGAACATATAGAACCGCGGACGTTTATAGCCGCTACAGAAGAGAATGGGATCCCGCTGACTTTTGTCAGCAAGGATGGGGTTGGAGGAGGCGGCCATGGCCTGAGAACCGTCGAGAATTAGAACCCAGGCAAATTCAGATATATACGCACTACTGTAGTAATCACTTTCTTTGAAGGGGCGCCTTGATATAACGATAAATTCATGAATCGCACTGCTTCATCTTTTCCAAGTAACCGTACGACACGATTTGTCACAGTATTGACGACTGAGAAGATGAAATCATAAAATCATAATCTATTTAACATTACACTAAACTCTAAACTCACCTTTAATTCCTAACAGTGTCGGATAAACGATAAAAGCGCCACTCTCGTCCCAGATAACATTGCTCCAATGAGCAGGAACACGTCCATCGGGTCCAGGAAGCTCGAACTCTTTTTCAACAGCCAACCGACGACCAAACTCCATGTCTTCAACACGGTGTATGGCTGTGCCTGCCTGTTGCATCTCTTGAATTGCCTCTAAAGATTCATCATATTTTCGAGTGAGCTTCCCGGACAAAAGCGAGAAAACACAAATCTGGCGGTCTGGAAGCGAGAATGTGGCAAAGGATGATTCGTTAGGTGAGAGCGTCAAACAGGTGGGTGTAGATTTCGACTGGAGAAGAATAAGATTTCTGCAGTTAAGGAACAATATGAATTTAATCCACCTTCTTAAACTCGTAAAGATCGGTGGAACTTTTGTACGACCAAAGTCCAGGAACGGTCTTCGGTAAACCCCACGGCTCAGAAGGCTGCCAGTATTCTACGAAACCACCTTCATCTGCAGAGATCACGATGTCATATTTGTCGCTGTACTGTGGGGAAAGGTGAGGGTCCACGGGCATACCTGAGCTGCACTTGGATGACTTACGGCCATGAGATGGACCGGGAAACGGTGCAGACTCTCAACACTATCGACAGAGGTATCTCCACCTCTGCCGTCGTAGAAGCGTATCGTTCCAGTGGCTGAATCTGAACTTGAACAAAGTTAGTACTCCTCAAACCCAAGAGCAAACAGACTAACATTGCCAAGAGACCCTGTGCAAGCCCTTTGCGATGGACCCAGCAGCAGGTATGGGGCACAAAGTCTAGTTTGATGATATTTATCATATCTTTGAACTGTCGTTCAGCAATAACCCACTGATACATACTTGGGAGCACACACCAAAATTCACAACGTCAAACACCTTAGCTGTCTTATCTTCAGAGACAGTAGCAAAGAGCTGTCCATCTGCACTAGCCGAGACACCGGTGATGGGTGTCAAGTGAGCACGATAATGCTTGACAAATTCAATCCCTGCCTCCTGTTTCTTCCAGAGTTTGAGATGTCCATCCACAGAGGTGGTGATCAGGAAGCCAGTCCTATTATCGTAATTAGAAGTCCTCAGGTTCAGTAGATGCGTGAGATAATACTTCGTCATAGTGCAATAATTTATTACGTCGCGATGCATGAAACTCTTGTAATACTGCTCTGTGTTGGGAAGATGTTCAAGGTACAACCGTTCATGAGGTAGGACTAGAAAACACCAAAACCCAATACGGAGATGTGTTCTTGTAAACATTTTGAGGGCTCAACAGAAATCTGGGCAAAGTATGCCTGTACCTTTGCGTTTCTTTTTCTTTCCACCTGGAACCTCACTGGCTGGAAGAGGCATCGGCCCAAAATCATCGTCTGATTCCTCCACCTTTGGTTGCTTCTCGACAAACCCATCGTTGTCCTCTATTCCATCGCGTCCGTGTTTCCCTAGGACGCCAGCTTGTGAATCAGAATCAGACATAAACTGACAATAGTGAGGGAGGTACGTTGAATGAAAACAAGCACAAATATGGGCTACGTGTTTATTGCTACTCGAGAAACATAGATGAATTTCATTATGCCATCGATCACATATATGCACCGTGCCGGTCTTCCGTGCGGTAGATCAGCCGGGACTTGTTATTGCTGACCCTAAAATTCCAGAAGTTTCGACAACGGTTCCGCGCGCGGATACTATTTAGTTGTTTTCTAATTCACAGCAGCCTCTAGTTCCTCTGACCTCTCAATGCCACTCAACTACTCCAAGTGGGATCAACTTGAGGTCAGACTCTTTCAGCGTTATACCAGGAAATATCGGCTTTCAAACTCATTATTGCGATTCAGGTATCCGATGATTCGGATATCGAAGGACATCCCAATGTCGACCACAAATCGCTTGTCAGGTGTGCAAGGTCTACTACACATCCTATCGGACCTCATTTATATATTCAGATGGCGTCAGCGTGATATTCATGAGAAGCGCGAAGCCCGGAAACACAAGATCGCTCAACTACAAGCTAATATTGATTGCGACCATGTCCTCCTACCTCGTATCACAGACATAGCCAACAAATTAGCGGACCCATCGATTGATACTGTACCCTACTACAATGCTCAAGTTGAGAAACTTGAGAAGGAACCGTCGAAGGATTGCCCCCCGGGTAATGACTCATCAAAGTCTGAACAGACCTACGATGGAATGCTCCTGATCTTGCTCAGAGGCATCACCGAAGTGGTCAAGAAACGCATCCAAGAGTCTAACGTTGCAGAACCAGAAAAGCAAACGCGATTAGCTGGGGAACTGGTAACTGAGATGAACATGCACGTGAAGCAACTCGCAAAGTCAATTGACGATAAGAAACGAGAGCTAGAAGAGGAGATCAGCGAACAGAAAAAGAAAATTACTAGTGACGATATTCACGAGGGTTTCGTAAACAAGGTTCTATATTTCTCCTGCAGCCCGATCATCACTGATTCAGACTAATAGTACGTGCCACCTGCACCTGAGCTCGGTCCTGTTCCCCTATCCAAACCCCAAAGAGCAAAGAAGGCTACTGAGACGACGTACGAGGTTCTCAACCCTCAAGCTTCATCATCAGCTCTTGCTCCCAAGATGGAAGATAATCCGGATAACGAGGAAGAATCCGGGTTACCAGAAATGACCCCTATGTTAGAGGGTTTCTCAAAGATTCCTGTTGGTGCATACGAGGAATCCTGGTCGTATATTCAAGATCACAAAGGTGTCTATATCGAAGGCGCTTCTGATGCCTTGTTAGTTGCCGCTTTCACTGCAGAGAGAGAAGGCAAGAAAAAATATGCTCAACAATGTGTACACCAAAGCCTTCTGTTGCAGTATTGCGAGAAGCTCGGGAAGGATGGCCCTCGTATGTTCTTCAACAAGTGAGCATAGAAATTCTGAATATTGCATTGGTCATTGATCTGCTTGTCAGGATGAGGGCTGGCGATAAGCGTGCCATCGAAATATTCCGAAACGATTTTAAAAATACCTACAAACACTTATCCGAGCGTGTTGAAGCTACTGCCTCAGGTCAAGAGCAAATTCAACTTTTCGCCGAAGATCCATCATCTACTATCAACTTCAATGTTCCAGAAGGACCTCCTCCGAAAGATCTCGTGCTCGAGGGTCCAGGGACAGAGGACCTCGATATTGAAGAAGTTCGGAAGGCCCTACAAATGCGCTGGGATGTCTTCGACGGTTTCCCTCAGGACATGAAGGATGCCTTGCGGACGAATAAACTTGAGGAGGTGAACAAGGTTCTTGGAGCTATGGACGTTCCCACTGCAGAGGGTGTGGTCCAGAATCTCAATATTGCGGGTATTCTCAGTTTTTCGGATGGGAATATAAGGGATCAGACTGGACAAGAGAATGCCTGACCATCTCGCTCTGAGGTCTGAATTGACTGTATTCCTGCCTGGTAGAACAATACATTAATGTCCTGCGTCTTCGCCCTTGGTACCTTGAAAAAGCATACCAGCCTTGCTCCTTAAACTCACATCAATAAGGGGAGTCTCATCCGGAGGGTCAACGTTGATTGTCAGTCAACCAGGTTTACAAAAAAAGGCTGTCCGGAGGTAGATAGGTAATGAATAGAGCACAGAACGTGTGCATAAATACAGTACATAGCTAAGACATTTACTAGATATAGTGTTTACGTCAAATTGAAACTGTGTCATAGATATGAGCGGGTCGGGTAAGGGTGTACATTTACTTCACAACTTGCTTCCAAATACAAGGCTTTCATTGGCTTTGATCCTCCCATGGATCAAAGTTGTATCCTTGGCTTTCCTTACTTCCATAATATTTCCTTCTAAACCACTTTGTACGATCCACCTGGAGAACACCTCGACATCGAGTCTGGCCTCCGGTTGTTTCTGACTGAACGACCAGATTGCATACTCAAGGAGGTAGATATTGGAGGCAACGGAACCGACTAAGAGAAGAGCTGGGCGATGAACGAGAGGTGAGATCTGTCTCGTGTATGTAGTTAATAGTTCATTGAGTGCTTTATCGAGAAGAGCGAGTGAGACCCCGAGTTCCTGAGAGAGGACGGAGGGCGTTGAAGCGATAACAGAGCGTGCCCACTATCAAACACAGAAATCAGATGACAAACATCATTTTAATTGACAAGACACATACAGAGGTAAAAGCCTCAATATTCTTGGGGTCAGCAGCGGCTCTCGTCAAGTCCAAAGACAAAACAGTTGCAGTTCCCTCCCAAATCCTGAGGTAGGTGGAATATGAGCTTTAAAACTCGGAAACAAGGTAGGGTACAAACTTCTCGACAAGAGCGTCCCTGATGGACCTCCCGAATCCATTCTCCTCCATATAACCAGCTCCTCCCAGAGATACCATAGCCTCTTCCATGCCTCCACAAGCCTTCTCCGCAGTGTAAGCCTTGACAACGGGGGTCAGCACTCTCAGCCTCCTCTGAACACTTTCTTGGGTCTTCTCGTCGCACTCAACTCTGCCCAACAGTGCGATGACACCGAAGACAAAATGGGTCAGGGCACGATAGAGTAGGTTGATCTCAGCAAGTTGGGCCGCATGAATAGGTGCGTCTTTGAGCAATGTCTGACCACTGCCAATACGCCTGACTATAGCATATGAAGTGGCTGTTCCAAGACACTTTCGAAGTGTTCCGAGACTGACCGTAGATGACCATATACGGGTGATATTAAGCACTGGTGCGATGTTTTTCGTTCCCTTGCCTAGGTCACCAAGCAGGTAGCCCTCTGCTCCTTGAAGACTGAGTTCAGCAGTGGGTAGAACGTGTGTACCAATCTTTTTCTTGAGTCTATGTACAAAGATTTTATTGCTCGTTGAGCTTGGTGTTGGTGAACCTGGAGATGGGAAAAGGGGGAGGCGGAGTGGAACGAGGAAGAGTGAGAGGCCGTGGGAGGCTTGTTTGAGGGTCCCCGTACGTGCCAGAGCCATCGACACTTCGCCATCGGTTGCACTAGCAAACCACTTGAAGCCATCAAGGTTGTACTTGGGGCCGTAGGGGGCCATCCCGCCAGTCGAGGTAGCGATTGTCTCGGTTAAGGAGACGTCTGAACCACCGGGACGCTGTGAGTACTTGAATGAGCTCAGTTGGTGAAATCCGAGACAGAGACCCACCTCTGTCATCCACTGGCAAGCAGTAAACGCTACCGTTGGATCACGACTGAAGACACTGATCAGGTGCAATCTGCAGAAAAAACTGTGGGGCCAACCTGATGAGCAGGGGAAGAATATCTTCTTTAGCTTTCTCATTTCCGATGAGCTCAATAACCCGAGCAGCTCCATCAGTCATGCTCAGTGGGCACAAGACCTAGATAAAGCCGTTATATGAATTCATTCAGGCTAGATAAGAGATAAGTCTGACGTCGTGCGCATCTCCAGCCATCAACATGACCTTGGCAAAGCCATAGATACGACTAAACTCTCTGTATTTGCGTTCATAGAATATAGCAGGGATGCCCTCTCTCTGTACAGTGGCTTTCGAGCCACGCCATCCTTCGCTGGTATGTAGTTCGTCAACGCGTCGCCCCCATTGATCGAATTGGACGAGCTGTGGGGGATAAATTCTGGTTCCACTACTCAAAGCACGGATTGCTAGCAACAATAGAGACACTTAAATGAAGCATGCCCGTAAAGACTTACTCGTGATGACTTTCTCTCCAAACTGGATGAGGTCAGGTTCAACCTCCTCGAGTATGCTGACATCGGATCATATTACCAGATAAATATTTGTATATGTTGGTGCTCACCTCTCAGGTAGCAAGTGCTTCAATAGGCGTGGTAGAACAGGATCTGAGGTATATACGTTTAATTCAGGAAGGGGTATCTATGAAATATCAGTGGTCGGAAACCTGAATACTGTGTAGTAGTAGGAACGAACTTGTTGAAAACCCTCCTCAACGCGCATCACGGTTAGCAGATGGTTGAAGGGGAAAACAGGCAACAACAATCAACCCCTCCAGTCTTCCCACGGTTCTGCGGCTGCATCTGCCAGCACAACCACCTCCACTAACTTCTAACTATCTAAACCTGACCTTCACCAACCCATAGAACTCCAATGCACTAACAGCAAAACCCACTCAATGTGCTGATGATTGAGCTCGGATCACCTGTGGGTGAAATACCTCATAGGAAAGAAGTGCTTGCAAGAATATAGCACTTTGTGCCTGCACTGAGTTTCTATGGCTCACAGGTGAAGAATATAAAAACTCAATAGCTTCCAAGAATGGTCATGTTAAAAGAAGCATCTAGCAAGTATAGCTACAGAGTGGAGCTATCAGCTACTTACTAATTGATATTGGGTTGATATTGATGCTGTGATGGAGAATATTGTAAGTCTGGGTAGACTTGACTCAGATACCAAGCAATGAATGCTCAAAGCTGTGATGCTTAATGTAAGAGTAAGTAATACATAGTAATAAAATGTTTTATCTGTTTAATGTAATATTATATACTATTTAATATCTATACTCTTTTCACTCTCTTCCAGTGCAGATTATACTCCATTCCAATCATCCATCAATCCAAGGACTAAATCCTGTATTTCTCATCAATCCCATAAAGTTCCAAATGACAACTACTATGGTATCTAACAACCTAGAGTATATGTAGTAGCAGTATTATTAGACTAGATTTAAGAACAATCATGTATAGTTCTCTAGTCTAATAATCAACTTAGATTGTACTATACTTGCTCTAAGTATATTTAAACTCCCTCTTTTAAAATATGACCATGTAACAAGTTAGGCTGGACACAACAATCTTTTATTAAAGCCAAGATCTATCAGAATTAAAGATGGTAGACTTTATTTTATTTTCACTTTCTTTCTCATTTTATTCTATTTTATTTTATATTTTTGACTTAGAGTTAGGGTTAGTGTGATATCACACACACATATAACTGTCACAAACTGTCACATGATCATATGTCATAATAGAACATTATGAAAGGTCCTAAAAAAACAATATTATATAGTATATTTTATATATGTTAATCTTAAGAATAACACATGACCCTTTAGAGTAGACTAATAGAAGTGTAGTATAGACCAGTAGTTTAGCATATACAGTTTTGTATTAGGAACTCCATTAAGTTCTCTTGTATTAACCCTAATATAAGATTTCTTTTCTTGATCTACTTTAAGATCTTGAAATCATAATAAGATTGTCTTATCTACATAGTATTACTTTCAACCCAACCTGTCTTCTATATTACCTACAGATAATTTTAATAAGTGTAAATTGCTCTTAATAGTAGAGAAAGAAGCTCTTAAGTCCCATTCTAAGAAACAAAGTAAGATTTTTTCTATTGTTAATCTACAGCCCTTCAAAATTGGTTTAATCTATTATTCAACTTGGTTTTCCATGATGGAGTTACTCCTGTTAGTGTCTCAATACTGAAACCTCTGCTCAGGGTAATAAAGGCTATACCACTGAAATTCTGAGTATCTCCTATAGTAAGAACTCATATATAAGACTAGTAGTTATACTGTAATTCACTAGTCTGATAATCAATAAAGATAAACTCTTATTGAACTTGATCCCTGGTGTTCAACAGCAACACACCAAATCAGTACTCACTCCTATCTCAGACTTCTTCCTATTCTCTGAAATGAAAACTATGTAGCAGACAGGTAACACAGCATATAAGCTGAAGCCAAGGTTGTTCAACAAGTTTGCATATCTCTGAGTCTATATTGCAGACTTTTACCCCTGGTGTGAACTGCACCTGACAGTATTATCAGACTACCAAGTCTGCTGTCACTTCTAAGCAGTTCTATCTGCTAAATTCCCTGTTGCAGTTCTATCTGCAAATCAACTTTACATTTTGCACTTCAAGTCTAAAATGGCTTCCTCTTGCTGTAATTCCTCAACTTCAACTCTAGTCTCACCACTTGGGACACCCTTCAACACTATTTCTCATTTCAGTGACTATTTGGCTTATCTGCCAAATATTCCACAACAATCAAGACAAATTCACCAAAGAGGCTACTCCTCTCCAAGGCCTTCATCAAGTACTGTCCATTCTAGCCAAATAGTTTTATCTGTTCCTGGCCCAAGTATCATCCTTATGAACAATGATCCTAACTGGAAGAATACTTCTGCTACTAATTCTATTACCAATTTAACAGTTAATAGACCTACTTCTTCTACTTGTTCATAGTCAAAACTCCATTGGAGCAATAATACCAATGAATAGTTGGCCAATGTACTTGGTCAACTTGCTAATACCCTTAATATTAATCAGACTTCAGAACCTAATACTAATTCATAGAGAACTAAAGCCCATATCTCTGACATCTTTAGCAGCACTGAGCCTGATAAGCTCAATAATTTCTTGTTCTATATTTCTGTGCTAATCCAGCACAATTCAACATGGACATTATAAAAATAAATTTTGCAATAATCTATCTTACTGGAGTAGCCTAGAACTGGTTTGAGGTGGACCTCAACCAGGAAGACTAGGGTATCCTGAAAAACTGGCTCTCTGACTGAAACCTATTTGTTGACAAGCTATGTCAACATTTTGGTCTCTTGAACCCTGTCAGTGAAGCAGCCAACATGCTGAACAACCTCCACATGAAGCTTGGCAACAAGATTTCTACTTACAATATGGACTTCATATGCTATGCCTCTCAACTAGATTGGAGAAATAGTATGCTTTGCCATTACTATTACCAGGGGCCTTCTAATCAGATCCAGAATCCTATCTCTACCCAGAAATAAGGAAAATCCAGCTTTGTTGTGGCAACCACTTATCACAAGGACAAATGATAACATGAATGAGTAAATCTCTCAATAGGATATAGAGTGGGAATTTCACAAGAGAACTCAACAAGGAGTCTCTGCTAAATTAGAATCCTATATATACTAAATACACCTGGTCCATGCTACAACCTCATATCTACCTCATTTCTTACTCAAGGCCACCATGTTGTATACATGTGCCCTAACGTCATCTTCTAGATCTTTCCACTATGTTCTAGGCTTATGACATCACATCATGTGACATGTCATGTGACTGCGATGTCATGTGCCTCTTCATCATTACTAAAAAGAAAAAGAAAAAGAAAAAGAAATTCAAAAAAAAGAAATATAAAATCAAGAAAAATAGATAAAAGAAAAAGAAAAATGTTAGTGTCCAAAGCATTCCATAACAAGCTTGTTCCAGGACATGTACACTTTAGTGATAACTATTGATTACTGCTAATGGAAATGTAACTGCAAACACTACTATGCAAGACAGACAGAAAAAGAAACTCTTGAGTCTCATTTTCAGAAGCAAGGAAAAGCTTCCACCTCTAGTTCTGCTGCAGCCTCCCAGAATAAGGTGAACCCATCTTTGGTAGCTTTATCTGCCAAAACTCCCTCCTCAAAATCATCTCCATCTCCCACTCCCAAGAAATAACCCAATACTCCATAGATGGACCTCTTTTCCAAGCTGGCCAGCAATGGCAAGTTGACCAGTGACAAGTGCAAGAAGTTTCTCAAAAACAATCTATGCTTCTATTATGGTATAGGAGACTACAAGTTGGACTCTT
>Ga0157357_1001008_pt1 | contig 11979 bp, 9 predicted proteins | sample AttcapACBM1_FD_111485 | JGI IMG/M metagenome (GOLD analysis project Ga0157357, IMG submission 111485) | Fungus gardens microbial communities from leaf cutter ant in Botucatu, State of Sao Paulo, Brazil - Atta capiguara ACBM1 | ecosystem: Host-associated > Fungi > Mycelium > Unclassified ... | reverse complement strand
TATAAGACAAACTCAACAGAAAACCTCCTACTACAATATATATATTATACTAATACATGCTAGTCTGTGCCCTATGCTACAAGGCCTACCCTAAACTACATATGACTACCATGAGTCTAATCATGTACACATTATGAGGATGACATGCTGTAGACATGCATCCTAACATTATTACTCTAGACTCTTCTATTATCTTCTAGACCTATAATGTCACATGATGTGTCATAAGTGTCATATTATATGATTGTCTATCACTGGCTAAAAGAAAGTAAAAATAAAACAAAAGATATAAACTCCATAAAATCAAATTAAAATAGTAGAGTCTTAGGGGCATATTAAAACAAAGGACATCTTAGTTGGGTTGTCAAAAGCAGACCAGAGAAGTTTTTTCAACTGCTTCTCTGTGAATTTAGTGCAGCAGACAGTACAGAAGGTGCAGTGCTGCATTATCAGACAAAATGTTAGAAATGATCTTCTCAGTCTTATCATAGTTGGTATGGATCTAATTTCATGATTGTGTTCCACTCAGTTAGTATATCAATAGTCACATATACTACTCCTTGTGGACATGTTTCTGACTCCTAGTTATTTACAGTTACCCACAGGTGAGCCATTGTCTTTCTCTTTTCAATCCTAGTTGTCCACCGTTCACTGGGTGACTCTTGAGTTATCAGAATGATTCATAAGGTTGTTAGGATCCCTCATACATAACAAGAAATAGATTATAAATAGCGCAGTGATGTCGTAGTCACGATGACAATCCCTCTAGGATTCAGCACAAGAAGCTGAAGTCCTACGAGACTCTATATAAGTGCTCTACAATAAATTCTAAGTCCAAATATTTACGAAGAGAATTTTGTCCTATTAATTGTCCCTATAGAAATGTCCATACTCAATCGCTCGCAATCATTCCTATGACACCCGGTTGCCAACAGAGCATGCTGATCATTTCTCGACAATACATCATCTGAGTGCAGATTTTATCAGAAAATTGTTGTGTTCTCAGACTGGGTTAAATGCAGCCTATCTATGTAGACGCTCATGTGGTCTTAAGACCCCACATACTATCTAGTAGCTACTGCATAATTGAAGGCCATGAGACTTCTCACCTACACACTTGTTCTCACTTGCATAGTCCCTACTCGCGGCTCTCGGAGGCAGCAAAGCCTTGTCCACCGTATATACGCTTCAACTGGCCCAGGTCAGACTCAAATGTGTCGACTCTTTCGTGGCGTGAATATTTGGCTCTCCGGAGCAGCGAGCGAAACTTAGCAAGTTGTGGATAATTGTCTGAATATGAAAAATGGACTCAGCAATTGGTATAAGCTATGACATTTCCTTGGGTTTCGCCGAAGGGCCTAATTCTGATTGGACAGACAGACACAGACCTCTGGAAAGACCGGCAGAGCATAGTCTGGAACATCAGAAATCATTGGCCTTTCTCGCAACAGAACAACTTGATCGTTCAATACTTTTCTTCTAGGCAAGTACTTCGATCCGTATTCTGCAACTCAGTTCAATTTTACTGTATGTATGTCACTCAACCTTTGTACAGAACTGTATCATCACTTAACTCACTAACGTTCCTTTGCATCTTTTCGTAGACAGCGATATACACTGTAAGTGATTCAGACACGTGGCGCAGTTGGGAAATAACTCAAGTCGATGGTAACTCCATGATACCGCATGCACAAAAAAACGAGGTATCAGTCCCGAGTAGGATTTGCACTACCATTCACCATGCTAGACAGCCTCTGGATCTCAGAAACAATACCTCTTGCTTCATCGCGTTCTCGGACCATGCCTTCCACCATCTCCTCCAACCCTTTCTTCGCCATTTCCTCACTCTTCTCATGTTGAGCATCACGCAGTTCGAGCTCCATAGCCAGATCTTTCATGCGGACCTCGAGCTTTGCCTTGTCTTTCTTGAGACATTGGTTTTCTTCTGTCGTAGCCCGTAAGATTACTTGGTTATCGTAGATTTTGCGTTCCAGTTGAGCGATACACTGTGTTGCCAGAAAAAGTTGATGGCCCATGGTAATATCATTCAGTTCAGCCGAATGAGGGTTCAAAGGCATGACACGGGTCGGAAGGGAGCTGGATCGTTGTCTTGACATTTTCGAGTTGCCAGCGATAAGAGACTCCAGCATAACATCCAGCATCTGATCATTGAATTTCATCCGTAGGTCTGATGTCAGGTGTGGCCAGACTTCATCAAGACAATTATTTGCTAGCCTGGAAGATCCTGATAACCGGTTGAGATCCGGTGAAATTGGTTTTCCGTCACCAGGCACGTCGGGGAGAAACGTGGAACGTGTAGACACTATTGACATGAATAAGTGCAGTTCACGGAAAAGACTAGAATGTACCTGGTACGGGATTTGAAGTCACCATATCAGGTGGTGTAGGACAGCAAATGTTCGGAACCTCTTTGTGACCTGAGACGCTTTTAATCAGACCAAAATAACCGCTCCTTCGTTGCTTTGTGGAGATGACATTGTCATCGGATTCTCGAGTGGGGGAAAAAATGTTGATACCTGAGCTAGCAGGTCTGCCTTCTTCATCATAAGGGAACAACCCCTGATAAATCTGGCGCCAACGTCTCAAAAACCATCGCATCATGATTTCACCACGGGCCCGTGGTTTAGTGTCTGTCCAAGATACAATGCGCTCGGTAGCACCGCCGAATATGATGACCCCAAACATTGACGCGACATCGTCGATCGCAAGACCGTTCTCTTCGTGTACCATGACTACCTGACTGAAAAACGAAATGAGGTAAACAATGAGGGAGAAGTTCGGCATCGGTAATAGATGAAGGATAATCTGAGCTACATGGGAATGGACGAGGTCTTCCGATGAAATGGTGCCATTGAGATGATCCAGAGGTGGCCTAAGGTGCGATGGCGTGTGATAGGAGTTCGATTGGAACGCCTCCTGGCGCACACCACAGCAATTCCAGATGACATCGAACAGGCAGGGGGATAAGATGGGTTCAGGAAGGTATTGGAGGTATGTGCGCAGCAGAGCGCATATATTTTCTGTTGTCTCCATGTGAAGAGATGTTTCAGCGCCGAAAATGCCATCTGAGAAATTTTGGTGACGGTAATGTGATCGTTGTCGAGCAATACAGATACTTTTCGGCAGATTGCGACGGTCGTAAATTTCAACTAATTCTTCAACACGTATAAAATTGGGGGTTCGCCTGAATAATTGCGGCTGATAGAGGCCTAGGTAAATCTATGAGATTCATGTTGTCTTGCAAATACAGACATCAAATTGACCAGTTCGATAGAGTTCCTCAACACATTTGACCACGAGCGTAGGTACTAAATGTTCGGTGCCGGCGATCAATATCGGTGAAGAAGCATGCATGAAAACTTCTGACATCGGTTTCCCAATCACACCTGGGACTTGGATCAGTTGCATACACAAACAAATGAAACACAAATCTCACCGTCAATGCACGGTATCGTCAAAACAGTGTCCCTTCTTCCCATTTGTGACCGCTTCAATTGGCAATCTCGATCCTGTTTGTGAAGAACCGCGATTTCTTCAACATTCAAAATGTGGCTCAATCCATTACCTTGAGAGTCCATAAGGGATCGAAACGCGTCCACGAGCACTGAATAATCGATTCTCCATCTACCTGGGGACCTGTCATGATCTTTTGGAAGCATTGAATAAAGGCTAAATCTCGGTATATCCGAAGCAAAATCTTGTAGAATATTGAAGCCGAAACGCTGCCCACGAAAATTATCCGCCCAGTCTGTGAAATCGATGATTGGTGGACTACCAGTGGCAGAAAATTGACTTGTATGATTGCTATAGACGGAGGATTGTGTGGACTTAGAAGCTAGACTAGGCGGCAGAGACACGACTCGAGGCTTGTGAACACCACTATTGAGCCCTGGCTTCCGAGTTACACGCTCTTTTTTGTCGTCGGTGTACATAGTTTGAAAGAACAACCCCAGTCGCCGAGACCAGTACTATCCTAAGAAAGGGGCTATCTTGAAACTTACCAGATCGACTGGTCTCAAACGGGAATCACGCTGACGCTAATCGGCACCGAACATTACATGTCAAAAATTAGAAAATTGAAGACTTGCACGTAGTAAGGGAGAGCTTTATGTAACGGAGTCGCAAAAAAGCACATGACCAAGATCTTCGATGGTCAAATGATCAAAGGGGTATACATGACGGTAGACTTATGGATCACTCTTTTCTCGTCTTACAATTCAGCATTGAACCATCTAATTAATCATGACATCCTAAATGAAATTCCCCAGGTCCCTATTCAAGACTGGCCCCTCTTTTCCAAGGAGGAATTCAGGGAAGCAATATCCAAATGTGACAGCAATTCTACACCTGGTCCTGACCATATCTCGTGGCTGTTAGAAGTGATCTTCTCAGTCCCATCGTAGTTGGTGTAGACTTATTTGTGTTTTACCTATATTGGAGACGTACACTCAGCACTCACACTTTCTCGTGTGAACGGCTGAGGATAGAACATAAGCTATATAGTTGTGATGAATAAAACGGCCGGCATACATGTGCAGGGAACGTAGGCAAGGACCCACTTTCGGTGGCCGAAATAGGAAGGCCAATTTGAATCATGAAAGGAAAGGGAACATAGAAACTGAACTTTGTCTCGCGGCGTCGCGCCTCACCAACAACCTAGTCAGTGACATGTACAACTCCCTGTGGGTGCATTTTGACTTCTAATCATTTACAGTTGTCCACAGTTCACTGGGTGACTTCTGTTGAATAAACATTTACATTTTGCTTATTTATACTCATGACTCAAGTGTCATCTATTTATTGGGAGAAATGTTCCCACACTTTAGTGTTCCAGTCCTAGGAGTGAACTTGTAGTTAGTGGATGTCACTATTGGGCCTATCAGATAGAAGTGTAGATAGTTTCAAGGCTTTAGGAAGTCCTAAGCTAATATTTGGTATACTAATTACCTCCAAAGAATCTTAGAAGAACAAAATAGAGTTTCTGGAGATATTTTAAGCATAGTTCTTGTAATAAACCAGTCCTTTTGTGTTCTCAGGTCTCTCTTTGCCTACCACTCACAAAACTTTGCAAACTCCATAGTGTATCTTAAACTTGGTATTCAGACCTCCACACTGCTAACAAACTTCACTCATGTACAACTTTTTTTAACATCAACAATTTATTACATGGGGCACGGTGGCAGTCTATGCCTACAGGAGGAATTTACTACAGATTATCATACCCTGACCTTTTTATGTAATTACCCAACACAAAAAATTACTAAGGAATTGAACCCACAGCCTCAAGTAGGTTTGAGATAGGTATAATACACATGAACAGGGGGCTCTTACACTATGCCATCTCTTCCCACTCATATACAACTTCCACTGCTAGAGTTTCATCACCCACATATGTATTATCTAATCTCTAAAACTCTGTGTTGTTAGACATCAGTCCAATCTTTAACCTCTAAGATACGCTTTATTTCTAGCAGTCTTTGACTATATCTACATAATCTTCTCCAACAAACAATCTCAAAGTAGGAAGCCATTGACTTTCCAATGTTCCACCCATAGTTGTACATCAGAGACTCGTAAAGGGCGGACTATCTCCAATGACGAGCTGAACTTGTTCACCTTCTGAAACGCTAGCTTGGGCATACCGCCAAATTCCATAGCATCAGACCTTGGAACCTGATCTGCCTCTGACATTTCCCGGAAAAACGTGATGAGCTTCAGAGCAGGCTATGAAGTATCAGATAAATATCCATTGACGTTGATAAACCGACAGCGTACGATTTTCTCCAGTTCTTCAGGTATAGCATCCTTTGATTTCGAAAATAGATCACCTACCCAACGGGAGAATGGTATCACTGGTATCTCAACAGGGTCCAAGCCCACTATTTCAACCAAAGCACTTTGAACAGCCTCGATGACACGACTCCAAGGAATAGGGTGAGGATGTACGAGATTGATTGCAAATGGGGGATATTCCTTGGAAAATGCTATTCCTAGAATCGCTTTTGCAGCGGAATCCATTGGAATCCAGGATACTAACTGATACTTCGTCAGAGCATGTCTATTCACGATTTCTCAACTCACCCCTGGAGCAGAAGGCAAACCGCCTAGAGCGATGCTAGATTTTACTAGAATCGGAAACCAATCTGTTATGGCCCACGCTCCTGTTGTGGTTGTCCCACTGAGCTGCCCGAGGCGAATCGAGCATGCATTCAATCCGCTGCTTTCAAGAATCTAGTTGATTGATATCATGAGCCATGTGGATATGTTGATAAGAAATAGACGAACACGTTCTGCCACATATTTGCTCTCGCCATATCCCATCCCAATTGAGTATTTTGACTGTTGTATGACGGTTTCAGGATACGGTCCTTCGGCGGAATCCCAGGATTGGGCAACTGAAACAGATGATGTAAATATGAACTTCAGGGAAGAAGAATGGGGCCCCTGGAGAGCGAGATCAATGAGGTTTCGTACACCTCTGATATGCGGCTCAAAAGAGGCTAGAGGAAGGTTGAAGTTGCACTCCCAAGAAGTGTGTAGGATCAATGTTACCGATTGTTGAATCTAGGAATGAATGAGAGAACATATAGATATGGCAGAGGGGTGCAAACCTCGCTATATAATTCTTCCGATAGACCAAAATTCTTTGTAGACAGGTCACCCTCAACGAACACAACTTTACTTGACTTTAAGACATCAAGACTGAGCCCTGCGGCCCGGAACCGTTCTCTATGTCTCTCTTCTACTGGTGGGGTCCTAGAGCGATTCAAGGCATAGATACGATGGACGGCCGAGTTCTTAGTGAGGTAAGTCAGAAGATGACAACCCAGATGGCCTGTGGAGCCCGTCATGAGTACAACAAGTCCAATAGAATACTGGGCTATCATTGCATCTATTTTTCTGCAGTGCTCCTTCTCATCAGACTGGCCTTGATGGGTGACGACACGAGAGAGGTAATGGGCAAGCCCTTCAATAGTAGGGTATTTATAAACAATGTTCTGTGGGATTGTGGTAGAGACGGAGGGAATTAGGACTTTCAGGCAATGAACGATGCGGATATTAAGGAATATGGCTACCAAACTGGGCAAACTTGTTAGTATTATGCTCAACGATTGACGTGTATTCATACCTGTCGCACCCTTGTTCAAATAAATCTGCCGAAGTGCTGAACACCTTGCCCGCGAACATCTGCGATAGTTGACCAATGAGCCACTCTCTGAGGGATATGACATCCCAGCTCAGTGGAGGTTCAACTTGATTTCTTGATGAAGATTTGGAAGCGAGCTCCTCATATCTAGGAGCAACGCTGAATAGCTTGACCACAAGGAAACGATGAAGGGCGTACAGAGCTTCAATCTCATTGGAATAATTTTTGAGTGCCAATCGATGCATTATAGTGCCTTTGGGTGTTCGTGGGAGAGGTTTGTCGGGCCTTACCATCATGATCATTTCAGCGAAAATCCGACTGTGTTTGGGGGCAATTTTGTTTGCTGCTTCGACACGTTGGCTTTCTCGCAATGTCACTATATTAATCAAAGAGAGAGATATTTCAATGACATGCTCACAGCAGGCGGTTTCGTATTTGATTCAAGGATGCACTGTCCTCGGTATCAATGGTACCCTGTACCTCTGGCTGGACTTCAATCAAAATGCCTGCATTATCACGTCCATGACCAAACACAACAGCACCTCGCACCCTGAATTGGATGAGTGTATATAGAAAACAAGTATAGGTATTGCTTACAATGGGTCACTGGCAACAACTTGTTCTATAGGACCCGGCAGGGTTTTCAATCCAGATGAATGGATGACCACATCGTCCTGCCGACCAACACTACGAATCAAAGTAAGGTATTTTTCGTAAATGAAAAATGGTAGGGTCATACATCTTCCACAAATTTTCCTTCGTTGGATGTTTGATAAACAGGTCCGAAAGGGCCAAGCCTTTCTTATCACTTGTGTCTATAACCGCAGGTTCGTGCAGTTCTCCTTTCTATGTACAAGTTGTGAAATGTAATTCCGTACAAGAATAACTCCACAAACCAAACAGTGACATTCGTATGTTCCGTGGCCTTGGTCAACCCATTTGATGTTGATCTTGTCCGATATCTCTATCCATGACCAATCATCACGTTCACGTAGGACACCGTATCTGCAAAGTGGGCCAGTCTCCGTTGTACCGTACACTGACTGAAGGTTCACGCCAGCTGAGGTGAGACTATCGCCAACGGCACTCAAGATCGAACCACCACTGAAGCACTAAACAAGTCGCATTAGATTGTGTTTGAAGGATATTGTAATTTAAAACCCGACGAACGACATATTTGAGGCTTGCAAGGAAGCTCACATCATCTTTTGACTGAGCCCAGACATGCAAAAATGAAGGAACTGTCATCAATGCCGTTGATCCTGTGCGCTTTGTGTGATAGAGGACGACATCAGGACTCAGGATGGGTGGGACTATACCAGCGGCTGTGTCAACTGGAGGTAGGATGGGAACAGGGATGCCATGGTAGATGGTAATCAAGGTGAACAGATAAAAACCAATGGCATGAAATGGGCGGAGACCCACACCGCTTGTTCGAGGACGGGGATTATACATTCTCAGCTCATGATCACCTATGAAGAGAGTTCAGCTGCTTGATTTCCAGGGATGCAACTAGGTTGGACTCTTACTGATTGATGCCCATTGACAAAGCCTCCTGTGGGTCTGAGGAATAGGCTTTGGAGTTCCAGTACTTCCAGAGGAATGGAGATATAGTGCAAGATCGTCCAGAGAAGGTGTTCGAGGGCACCATTCACACGAACTGGTTCTTCCACTGACAGCAAGCGTCGTGAAAACACGACTCAATTCTGGCATTTCCTGATCTCGCAAATCGTAGTGACTGTCGTACTGTTTGATTTCTTCCCTTACTTCAAGGAGGAAGCCTGAGGGAAGGCTGGCTGAAGTGACGATCAAGTGATGAGTTGAAGTGTCTCTCAGCAGACGGGCGACAATGTCAGGACTGAGATGAGGAGAAATCGGGAAAGGCTGACGAGATCGGTCAAGACATCTATCAAGAGCGTGACTTTGTCGTGGACTTACCACAAAACCTGCTCTCATGAGACCGATGAGTGTGAATTGATACTGAAGAACATCGGTGACAAGAATTATCCCGACCACAGACAGGTCTGGAGGTTTGGGATGGATTAACTGTGCAACCCTGTCGCAAGCACGACCGAATTGTTGAAAGGTAATTTTCGTCGGCTCCTCTGCATTTTCAGTGCTGAAAAGGAACATCGGCTCAACAGGATTATGCTGGCATTGAAACGTCAAAGCCTCAAGGACAGTAAGGGTCCCATCCACTGGGGGGAGACATATTTCAAGTTGTTGATCGTTGCCCATCTTGCCTGCAGGATGTGGTCGTGGGGGAAGCTTAGTCGGGGAATATGTATAGTGAGAATTATGGCCATCTACAATGATATCGAGGTCACTTCCATTCGTTGTCATATCGTATCTCTTACTAATGTTTGGTAGAGAAAGGTGACGGTGGGTAAAGAAAAGTTACACCAACTCTATCCCTCATTTATATGCATGCTTTTACCGACCAGGTAGGGAGTGGAGCTCGCGCTGTTCATGCCAAATAATACACAATGCACCATTCTAGCGTGGTTCTCGGTGCCTCGAAATTGGTCAAGGGAAAAGAAGCATAATGCTTATGCATGACACCCTTTGATGAGCATCAATATTGAGAACTTCCCTCGATTCCGACCTTCGGGATTCCAACTGATAGTCATGAGCTGCTTGTCTTTGATGGGAGACAGACTTACGGTTCTGCATCATGAGTTCGTAACCTCCCGACGATCTCGAGTGATCTCGAGTGATGGGGTCAGAAGACTATGAGATGTGCATCTAAATTTCACCCCTTTTTCCAAGATCAATCAATACTTGGCAAAAAGGTTTGCAGCACTGTACATATCCCAAATCCAGTACAGCTATGCTGATAACCTGGTTCACCCGATAGCACATTCCAGATCATCCTTCCTCCTAGTACCGAAAAACTCGATGATGTTTGAATTCTGACGGGAGATTCTTGTGCCCTCTTCTTTTCTTATGTATAGGACCACCTATAATCAGGGGCTGAGCGAAGAATAAGGGGTATTCAGCAAAGAAGTCAGGCTTTTTAGGGCACAGTGTGAGAGTGTGTTATATTTATGTGCCACAACAAGCAAACTTGTGCTAAGATGGATTAGTGGAGGGCTTACCAATTAGCACAAACTAACCAGTGTAGACTTGGGTGTGAGGCAACAATTTACTTAGTCCGTAGATCACCCGACATTCTGATAAAATTGGAGCGCAGGGGACCTAGCAACCGGGAATCAAGTGAACTGTGGACAATGTAAATGACGTCAAAACCATGGTGTCAAAACCATACCACAGGAAGTTGTACATGTGATCAGGTGATATACTGACTAAGTAAAGCATAGTCCCAATGTCCACACCAACTATGATGGGACTTAGGAGATCACTTCTAACACATTCAACTCCCTGTAATGCATTTTTGACTCCTAGTCATTTACAGTTGTCCAAACTGTTAGATATTGTTCTTCTTGTCACTAATGTTTCAGTCTTATAAGTGGAGTGCTTAGACATTATTCCAAACACTCTACAGATATTATTTGCTAACCACCTACATGATGTATACCTCAGTTCTTGTGCTGCTTTGATGAACTAGGGGCTATGATTATAGGTCCAGTGTCAAGAATGAAGGAAGTAGACTTAACATTTTTTTTTATTTTCTCATTTTTATTTTCTTTGTGATTTATTTTCCTTTATTCTATTTTTAGAACTAGAGTTAGGGTTAGAGTAACAAGATCATGCTGTTACACAGCAGGTCACATCAGATGACATGGTCACAAGTCACATGACACATAGAAGGATATAGAAGGTTCTGGAAGAATGATGTTATATCACATGTGATACACATGTTGACCTTAAGGCATACACATAGTTGTTTAGGGTAGGCTAGAAATAGCTCGCACAGACTATTAGGTATTTGTATATAAGGTAGAAAATCCTATACAGAGTTCTCTATCAAGTTCTCTTGTGTTAATCCAATATAAGGTTCACTCTTTTGACCAACTCTAAGATCTTAAGTTTGTAACATCCAGCTCTGTTGTTGTTATGAACAATGCCTCATGTCTTACAGGTAGTTTGCTCATGGACAACAAGTATTGGGGTTTCTTCCTTATAACTCAATGATCAGCTGCACCATGTGTTTCTCTCATGTAGTAGTGGAGGCTTCCTTATGTTTTCCTCATTTATATCATATATATTCCTCATAGTCTCTAGGTATATATAGCTGTAGATACTATCCTGTATCCTTACACTTTACCAATTGATCATTCTCCCCTTTTCTACTCAAGTCTTGCCTAAGTTGCAACCTGAGCCAAGCTTAAGGTCATAACAGTTGTACTACTAAAAGAAACAAGCTTATTTTATTGAAGTGAATATATTTAACACTACAAACAATACTTTTATCTATCTCTATGCCTAAGTTGGATGTGTCTAATGTTGAATAAACATTCTACTTATTCATACTCATAACTGTGATCAGAATAGCATAATTAAGTGATAATACACAGTTATCAGAGCATAGTTTATGACTAGAAGAGAAAAAAATATGCAGAAAAATTCCAGAAGAGATTAGATAAAGTATGGGAACTTTATTTATAATATATAGATGTAAATTTGGAACAACCTATTAAATGAGGTGCAGGTGATGACTAAGAGGTTCTAGTAGCCTTAGAATCTATAAGAAGTAGTATATGTATATGTAACTATGTAATATACTAACTAAGTGAAGCACAATCTCAAAAAATAAGTCCACAGTAACTAAGATAAGACTAAGATTATTTCTAATACAACATTAGCTTTAGCTTGTATACTATACCTCTATATATTGTAGTGGTTGTAAT
>Ga0157357_1001007_pt1 | contig 11987 bp, 4 predicted proteins | sample AttcapACBM1_FD_111485 | JGI IMG/M metagenome (GOLD analysis project Ga0157357, IMG submission 111485) | Fungus gardens microbial communities from leaf cutter ant in Botucatu, State of Sao Paulo, Brazil - Atta capiguara ACBM1 | ecosystem: Host-associated > Fungi > Mycelium > Unclassified ... | reverse complement strand
TAGGTTATGAAACTTGTAAGGATATTATTTATAGATACTTCTAAGACATGCTAGTTCTTGGCTACTTCTCTCAAATAGTACTGGAGGATGCCCAAGATCTTATTAGTGGGAATGAGATTCATAGAATGATTAGTCTGGGTGGACATTGTATAGAAAGTGAGAAAAGAAGAGTGTCAAGATTGAAGATGGTGGACTTAGTTTTTCTTTATTTTCTTTTCTCATTTTATTTTCCATGATTTAGTTTTTATTTTTTCTATTTTTAGAACTCTGGGGTTAGGGTTAGAAGTGATCAATCACATCAGTCACATCTGATGGTATGGTCACAACATTGATCATAGGATTAAAGAGAAGAAAGTAGAAGGTTCTAGAACAAAATGACGTCATACAACATGGACACCACATATTGGCCTCATGCTCTACACATGGTTATTTAGGGTAGGGTGCACAGTAGCTAGCATGGACCATCTGTAGGAGTATATAAGGTAGACTAGTTTGTAAAGAGCTTTCTATTGAGTTCTCTTGTGTTTCTCTAATACAAGAGTTGTTCTTATATTCAACCCTAAGAATTAAGATCATAACAAAGAGAGAGATTAAAACATAAAGTGGGTAATCTAGAACTATCAGACTTTCAATATGTCAAGGTTCCAAAGAAGAGTTTTTGTTTTACTGTTAGAGCAACTAGCAGGATCCATAGTATTTATACAGACTTTATTATCTCTAGGAAGTTTTAAGTGTATTATTATAATGAATAAGTACAAGCAACATACATCTTCAAGAAGTCTTAAGAGAATAGAATGAGGACTTTTGAAGGTGGCAACTATTCTAAATACTAAAAGAGTCTATTTCAATCCAGCAGAACAGTGCTAATATAAGAGGAGAATGATAATAGTGAAATAGTCAGAAACTCTAATAAAAACAACCAGAACACTACTAGGAGAGAAAATGAGGAAATTTACAGTGAGTACATGAGAAAGAATTAGAGACAAAGATTAATAGTATGTTTATAGAGTTTAGTAGAGTTTATAATCAAGGAAGAAAACTGCAGGGGTTGGTGGGATTGAAAAGTAACTGAGTGAGTGTCATGGTATGCTTGGACTCTAATATTTTATTTTGATTTTATTTTCTTTCTATTTATTTTTCTTGATTTGATTTTTCTTTTCTTTGATTTTTTTCTTTTTCTTTTTCTCTTAGACAATGAAGAGACATGTGACCATGGTCACATGATGTAATATCATAGGTCTAAAATATAGTAAAAGAAACTGGAACAATAATGTTAAAGACATAATTGCAGCATATTTATCTTGTGGTAATGGTATGGTGGATTTATAGATAACACATGTACTTTAGGGTAGGGTTATTTATCACTAGAACAGACCATGTATTTATTGTATAAATAGTGTAGGAATGTATTGGGGACTACTTGTTAAGTTTTCTTGTAATTTCCATGAGATACTTCACTCATAAGTTTACTTAAGTGGTCTATTGGTTGTTGCCACAACAGTGAGGGTAAAATCACCACAGGGTTCAACAGTAGTGAGGAGTTCCTTTATACCTACTCTAAAGGCTATATACTATTCATAAAACCAGTATGCTATTTTATTCCAGAATCTTCTATATTTTTTCTCTATATTATATGATTGTGTGACTGTGATATATGTAACAGTCATATGTGATGTTATATCACAATCTCTTGGCTATATCCAAACATAGAAAATAGAAACTTAAAATAAAGTAAAAATAAAAAATAAAAGAATAAAGGAAAATAAAAATCAAGTCTATTAAAAATCAAGTCTATTGTTCAGAACTCTGACAAGTGGCAGCCACTTCTGCAGATGTTTGTGACACTCTAACAAGTACTCCAATTAGTCTAAGTTCTATATTAATTGCATTCAATTGACTCACCTCAATCTGACATAAAAATGTGTGAGCAGCTGAGATTTGTTGCTCTAGTTTGGATTCTTTTATAAGTGGGAAAATGGATGAACTATATAGTTGTCTGGCAGTCTGTCAGACTGTTAGCTGGATATGGTCAAGTTGATCTGCTCCAATGATAGTGTAGATGGGGAAAGAAAAGATAAAGAATAGAAAGTCCACTTTATAACATCATGTCTCAACGAACACATGAATTTATCAAGAATTTATCAAGGCCTCTGCTCCAAATTTGTCTTTTGTCTTTGTTCTGTTTTGGCAGTATCAAATATTTATGTTCTTCTGGCTGCCAAACATCATAATGATAATTTGAAGAGGAATCATAATCATGTTTGATAAAGGTAGGGTATTCCCCTGGAGTGCGAACAAAGAATAAAGGCACATGCTGTGTCTTAAGCTGTGTCTTAAATGGTTTGGTCTAATATATCTATACTGAAAGGGTGGTCCGCTCATGAAAGTAGCTACTAACAAACTGACTCATAATAATTACAGAGACTACAGATTGAGTCACGACAAGGCATTGACGACATGAGGCGGTGTGGCAAGTCTGGTCTTCACCAGAGTAACTCCGTCTGAGTAGGATAGCCTTTGGACGAAGTTAGGATTTGGAATGTTTGACGTTTTGTCTTTACAGGGTCAGGGACCTGCCCTATTTCAGCTTTGCGGCTCGTTGGCGTGGCAAGACGTTCCCCGGCGGGGCACTTCGTGCCTTGTGTGTGTTGTGTACATATATATCATGGGAACTATCGTGATGGTGATGTGAGGAGAAGGACGACATGGAAAGCATCGCAAGATAGGCGGAACTGTATTGGAATCAAAGAAGGACGGTCATATGATTGCCCAAAGGGCCGGGAACATGATATTGTTGGAATCACCAGTAACAATTACATATTAGTGAGTTACGTAGACAGCGGATCATTGTTAGATAGTCAGACAAGCGACACGCCGAAACCAGGTATGTCATCCAAGATTGTTTGGCGAACAACATGACCATCGTTCCAGAAGGTGATTGGGTGGATATCAAAATGATGCACAGTTGAAGTATATGAGGATCATGTCATATACACCGCCGTTCAAAGACCACCACATAGAAACCATGATGCCAAAATAGTTTGTCCCACTCCCAATCCAATACGTTGGCAGATTCGGACTGTAGTCGCACTCATGTGACACCAATCTAGCTTGTTTTTGGTTTAGTGGTGTGTATGATGACAGAAGAGAGAAAAAAAGAACACCATCGACGAGGGATCAATGGCATAAGAGTTGGTGGTACATGCTAATGATGAGGACGATGCAAAAGAAAGCTGACAGCAGACGAGATGGTATCAAGGATAGGCAAGAAGCGGATATGAGATGGGGACGAGAAAATGAAGCATCTGAAAGAGTGCGGGTTGTTGTGTTATATAAGCGCCGCTATTGCGAGATTCGAGCGCAAGATGGTGCTAAAAGGGGGTGCATCGTCGTCAGAAACTTTTGACCATTAGTGCAAGAAATGAATGGGATGAACACGGCCTAGTCAGAATCAACTTGATTGACTGAGAGTCAGGCCCGCACGCCAGCGGGAGTTAAAAATTAGAAGAATGGAGAACGAAAAAAGTGACACTAGATCATGAAGAGGACACTCACTCTGTTAATAGAGGGAACGTCAAGGAAGGGGAGGCGAGATTTGTGATTAGCTAGAGAGCGGAGGGATGGATAGAGCATGAAGAAGCTGACCTTCTACAGCAGCCATCACCACTCTCAACATAGCCGTGTCTGTTGCAGTGGTGATACTGTAGTGAGAAGCAGTAGAACATAAGTACGATGGCCTCCGGATTGCCGGATGCAGTAAACGCACTGGATATAGATTTCTCTTTCCTTAGATCTTCCTGCCTTTTGCGCAAGCTTCGCAAACCGTCTTTTGAAGTAATCCCTGCCCGCTCGTATGTCACCTGGTTCACCGTCGTAATCCTTTTTGTGAACGATTTAAAGACAAGATAATGGTAAGTTTATCGGTCCGAAGAATTTAGTTGGGTATCTACGTACGGGGAAAAAGTTCTTAATGTCCGAAACAGGCACTCTCTTCTCGAATAAATCATTTTTGTTGAGAAAGAGGATCTGCGATAAATTCAACAAGGTATTCTCGCAAATGCAAACGATAAGTGAGAGATAGCAAGGAAGCATTGGGTCCAGCTCACTGGCCAGAGATGTGGAAAAACGGATACCCGATTAAGTAACTTACAATTGATGTTTGCTTAAACCATTGTGAATGACATACTGAATCCCATATTGTCATTGCATCTTGCATTTGATTCTAGATAGAATATAAGGTGGCCAGACTCCGGAGACTGCGCTTGACCACATACCGCATCTTTATCTTCCACCAGGCACTGATCATAACCACTGAGGCTGACAAGGAAAAGTATGCTGGTGACATCTTGGAAGCAATGAATCCACTTTCTCCGTTCGCTCTTCTGACCACCAACATCAACCATTAGTAGTTCGCTGCCCTTAAGATGAAATGAGGTTTCCGTGATACCGACCGTTCGCGCACGACACAGAATGATATCTTGTTCGGTAGGCTGGTAGTTGGGCTGGAAGACTCTGTCAAGGCTGGAAAAAAAGTATGGGAGACTGCGGGCGAGCTTATTAAACGGAGATCTAAGACATTGTGGTTGAAAGCGAAGACGCACTTCTCGGGAAGAGCAGCTTCATTCCCTCTCTCGTACGCGCGTTGGACGTTTGAGTCGACCCAGAGCGATTTGAGAGGCTCAATGTAGTGCAGGGGGAAAGGTTCACCATCACCTATGTCTCTGGCACTGTCGACAATCTCAACATTGGATATATTTTCTTCAGAGACCTTGATTTCGAATTCGTCCATAGCGTCAAGGAGATGGCGTAGGCCACGGGTAATATTATCAAATACAAGCTGTCTGTATAACTCGATTTCTTGCTGCGAGAATGGTACTTTGTGTATTAGTCGCATTTGCTGCCAGAAATGTATGAGTACCAGGTTACTATGTTATTGCCGTAATTGCACACCTTTAAAACAGTCGATTTTCCGGAATCACCAGACCCTAGCAGTAAAACCTAGTTCATTAGTCAAATATTGTTACTGAAACCTTCATGAGTTGGAATGAACCTTGACCTGTGACACCATCTTCGCCTTCGCCTGTTTACATATGAATTAGGATATTGGTATAACAAGAAAGACAGTAAAGAATCAACCTCTTTGAGTTGCTTGTCAATCTCCCTGCTGCGCATCTTCTCCTCTTCATTAGCTTCTATGTTTTGTGTTGGCGAGGATAAACAAGAACCCATGACCTGGACAAGGTGATGGTGGAGGATAAATAGGAAAAAAAGTTAAACTGTGGAGACTGTGAGACCTTGATTCAGGCGTATGCATACGATCAGTCGGCTCCGTTACTAATCATATCTTCTTGACTGATCTTATAGTGTTGTCACCATCTCTGAAATTATTGCTGTGTGCCACTTCTGTGAGCAATTCTTAACCTATCCAACACTGCATTGGGTTGATACTGGCTTGATTGTTACCCCAGTTATTACTTGATCTTGAGAAAATGAAACCTTAAGTTGTGAATCATTCACCAGAAGGAAAAAATAGGTAGAAATAGATTGGATTTGTGGTTACATGGACAAGTTCAACATGGTCTCTACCTCGAGAAAAACCTAAAAGAGCAAAATAAGGTTTCTCAAGGTAATATAGCCTGTATGTATTTTTATCTATCAATGCTTATGTGAATAGAATGATTATGTCAGCATAGTCAGAAACTATTAGATACAGAGGAACAAGATAAAGTAGAAGGGAACTAAAAGAATACAGAAGAACACAATAATAATAGATAATGATTCAAGTAACAGATTATAGTATAGAAGAGTAGGAAAAAGCTGATGTCTACAGATCAATAGGTTTCTTTATACCTTGTCTTATTTCTGAGTGAAGATAGAATTCTGAATATAGTTGAAAAGACTCTGATGATAGCAGTAACAAAGAATATTATATTAGAGTTATCAACAAAGTCACTCTCACTTTAGAGCCAGTTGTGAAAGATTGTTCTTTCTAGTTAAAGCTATTCAAACCAGTTCTGGATAACTCTTGTCAAATAGGTCATCATGATGTTAATCTTTGTAATATTTACTAAGCATTGTGCTAAATTAGTACAAAAGTAGAAGTAACACTGAAAAAGTCATTCAACTTATTAGTTCAGCACTACTAAAAGTATCTAGAATCCAGACTTTTATACTCAAGAACAAGAGAACAATTGAGGTGCAGGAGTCTAATTGTCAAGATTATTCACAGATTGACCAAAAGCATTAGCTGACAAGTGTTACAATCACTACCTCATGTTTAACAGATGTCTGCTTTATGTCTAAACATACCTTGGACATGTATTGGGGTTTGTTTCATCTTTGACTCATACTTACTATGTCTTGTGTTCTCCTCATGTATTATTAGTCAGTACTTTATGCAGTGGTAGAGGTTTCCTCATGTTTCCTCTATATTTTCCTTATTGTCTCTACAAGAACATCTTTACTGTTTCTCATAGTCAATAGATATATATAGTTGTAGATATGATTTTGTATCCTTACACTTTACCAATTGATCATTCTCTCCTCTCTTACTCAAGTCTTTGCCTAAGTTGCAATTTGAGCCAAGCTTAGGATTGTAACAACAAGTCTACTGACTATACAATGCATTTTGGTTTTTCAGAAACCAACTAAAGATAAGGTAATTGGTGAAAGAGATAGGAGTTTTTCTGGGATTAGAATATCTTCTCAGTTTGAACCATCATTAGCTAGAACAATTCTAGGATGTAAAAACATATAGAATGAGGTGGCCATTGCTTTAAGAAGAGTATGCAAAGATAAATGAGATAGAATTAGTACTTATAAATCCAGTTATTTCAAGAAACACAGCAGATTAGTCACATGATGACCAGAGAAATGCTTGCTCAAATGAGAAGTAGTTGGAAAAAGTATAATAGAAAAATACTATCATAAAGAAATATAGGTAAAAAAACTATAAGAAATCTATAAATTGTAGGCAGAACTGTAGAATTCTGTAAAAGTTACATGAAAAGGAGATTATATACTAGTACCAGTTTTTAATAATCAAGAACTGGAAGAGAAAAAAATAAAAGCTATAAATTTCTACTCATATAATATCAGAAGTACTATAAGATAGATCAAATTTCTAGCTATCTAGACTGTCATTTCTTGGTTACCTCAACATTGTTTTGCTAGAATAGATTATAGAGTACTTGTTGTGGCAACCACTAGTCACAAAGACCAATAGCAACACAAGCAATAAATCTCTCAATAGGATATCAAGTGGGAATCACAAGAGAATTTGACAAGGAGTTTCTGCTAAATTGCTACCCTATTTATATAAGTTATACATGGTCTGTGCTACTTAATAATTACCCTACCCTAAAGTCCATGCATCATCCATGAGTACACCATGTGTATACTATAAGATAGCCATACAGTTAATATACTTTTTGATGTTATTCATCTAGCCTGCTCTAGGCCTATGATCTCACATCATGTGACAAGTCATGTGACCACAGTCATGTGCCTCTTCATTGTCAATAAAAAGAAAAAGAAATTCAAAAGAAAAGAAATATAAAATCAAGAAAAATAGATAAAAGAAAAAGAAAAATGTTAATCTTCATGCGCATCATAACAGTACTTTGATAAGGTGGTCCACTGATAAGATAAGGAATATCTGACAAAATAAAGATATGTTATATGCCAAGTCTACCCATTCAGAAGACTGCTCCCCATAGTGGTAATGTTTTGCAACATGTCTGATATAAGCCTGTTTTTCATAACAGCTATATTCCCTTCAACACATTCCCATAGCAGAGATGCAACCATCTTCTAGCCTTTCAAGTATTCAGTCTTCTATAACAGAGATAAATACTCCTACCAAATATCTTCTATAATAGAGTTCTTTTATCTAGTCCCTTTTAGTGTTTTAATACTGAGATTTGAAATCTCTACTTAGAGTTATATAATAAAACCTCTGAGCATCTCCTAACTAACTGACTTGTATATAAGACTAATAATTATACTATAATTTGCTAGTCTGATAATCAACAAAGATAATCTCTATTGAACTCAATTTCTAGTGTTCAATGGCAACACACTGCTATCAGTACTCAACTCCCTTTCAGACTTCATCAAATTATCAAAAGATGTGACTATATAGTAGACAGACAATACAGTATATAAGCTGAAGCCAAGATTATTCTGACAAGTCCACATCACCAAGTTTTTTATATGGAGTTCTATACTCTATATATCTCTGAGCTGACCCCATGAGCTTTTGTCTTCTAGTGTAAACTATGTTTGACAAGATACTTGATCTATATTAAAAGAGTTTGCAAAAGTAGAGGAGTGAGTATCATCTATAGCAGAAGACAGATGTTCTTAAATTAGTTTATGAAAGAGATTTTGAATAGCTATATTTTGATTTAAGTTCTTTGATAGTTGCTTTGATCATATATTCTTAGCTTCTAGTTATAAAGAGATAACTCAATAGAATAAACTAGATTACTTATATATCTTTTGATGTTGGTTTGTATACCTCAATACCAATCTATTCTAAACTATAATTAAGTGACTAAGTTCTTTTATGGAGTTCTATCTGTTATGTGACTGTGTGACTGTGACTGTGATACAAAAATTATATCATATACCTGTCATGCTTTGTAAATTGTAGTTATGTTAAATGTGGTACATAATTGAGAGATAAAAGTCTGAAGGAGATCTATAAAGTTTGAAAACTTATCAAAGTCTAATAAAAATTCAGACTTTCTAGAATAACCTTGGCCTCAACTTATGTATTGTTCCTACTACTAGCTGCAAGGTCATAATCTCAGAGGAGAGTGGAACTAAGAGTTATAAGAATAGGCACTAGAGTTTGGTGTCAATTTTAGGCAATTATTAGACTAGCTATTATATAGTAATTACTAGCCTTAAACATATAAGTAAATTAAAGAAGTAATCAAGCAGACTTCTGAGCAGATGTTTCAGTAGTGAAATACTGAAAGAAGTTTAGGTTGGATATGAGAAAACTCTGTATAAAGGACCAAGTATTTGTGAAGTTTGAAAAAGAATAAATAGACAATGAAAACAAGTACAAATAATCACAGAGTTTGATGCAAATAAAACCAAATAACTATAGGGTTTTGATGCCAAAATATCCATATTAAAGATAGACATGGCTTGGAGTTTAGACTATGACAAGCTATCACATATAACTCTTTACCATACACTCTTAACTAGATTCAACTAGAGAAAGAGAAACTGAATAAAAGAAAAGAAAAAAAATCAAGCTCTGAAACCTATGAGCATTAGTATTTAACCTTAAGTCCAAATTTAAGTCTATTGTTTAAGCTATATTTAATCTAGAGTTTAGAAAGATAAACTCTAATATTTTTCCTTTTATTTATTTTTCATAATTTGATTTTTCTGTTTCTTATTATCAGTGTGCAATCTTTTTACTGGATAAGAAGTTGTATTTGACCACATCCAGAAAATTGACTTGATTGCTTTTATATCTTCTGACTTTTTAGATAGGAAAGCAATATTACAATAAGAAAAGTAAATGTCAAGGAATATAATTATCTACTTGTACTTCAAATAGAACAAAGTAGAGAGCTCTAGGGGATCTGAGTAAATCAATCCAAGAAGCTCACTGGAGCAAACAGAGTTCTTAGAGAATTTGTATTGATGTATCTTATATCTTCTTAAAAGTACAACTATAGCAGATATGTTTCTGTATTGGAAAATAGATATTCTTTGTATCTTTAACATTATCAAGAACATAATACATAACTTTGGCAGATATATATTTAAAAGACAAAGTCCAGGTATCTTGTTATAAAACTTATAGAATTGGTAACATTATACTTAAATAAATTCTTATAATCTAGATATTGCTCCAAAGATTGGAAGTAGCCAATAGAACAGCATCACCAGACTTCTCATGAAAAGTAGAACTACTTTCATTATCTTCTACTCTCAATCCAGACTGAAGAATTTATCCAGTAGAGAAGAGACATATCTACATGCTAGTATTATAACTTAAGTCTTTGAGTAAAAATAAAAGATGACTTTTGTATTGAGTAACACAAAAAAACTCAATATAGTTCCAAGTATAAGATAATCTACCTTATATACTACAGACTGTGGTTTGTGTGCATACTACATTTAACCTACCCTAAAGTCTATGTATTTTCCATAATGTTAATATACTGTTGCTATACTATATGATATCATTTATTCCAAAACCTTCTATATTCTTTTCTGTGTGACATGATTGTGTGACATGTGACAGTGACATGTGTCATGAATCTGTCACAATTTGTGACTTTGTGATCATCACATGTGATATCATATTACACTTCTTTACCTAAGTTTAAAATAAATAAAAAGAAAAAGAAACTCAAAATAAAATAAAAGGAAAATAAGAAAAATAAAATAAAAAGTCTAACATTCACAACTTTAACAGCTAAGAATACAGTATACTGTAAGAAGACTGGCTCTTCTGAGCTTTTTCTCTTCTGCATTTTTTAGCTATTTTATGTTCTATAGTCTTTTTCATATTGTTATTTATTTACTTATCTAATTTCCTATGCTCTAAACTTCTTCAAGCTGTACACCAATACTCCTAACCATTCAGATATGTCATTAAACTCCCTTTTCTGCACTCCCTTACTCTTCTGCAACACTCTGTGGTCTTCCAAAGTCTTTGAGTATTATTCACACATCTGCTTATCTACTTTTCTATGCTCTGGAAGTACTTGTTAAGCATTCCAGCTCTTTTCTATTTCAGTTTCTGATTATTTAAATATTATCATTTCTTGCTTATGTAATCAGAATTCTGATACATTAGAATAAACCTATTATTGTATAAAGTAGTCATTGCCTTTAGAAATCTTCATTCTATTCTCTTAGAATTTCCTAGAGGTGAGTGTGTAGTGTAGTAATTTTTTGGACAATAGAATTGGAATTTTCTGGAGATTTGAAGTGCTTGGCTCTTCTATTCAGCTACCCTAACATATATTAGCTACAGTTTTGACATAGCAACTTTGATAGTCTCTTTCTTAAGATTAAATATTTTATGTTCAATCAGAACAGTGCCAAAAGCAACTATAAATAATTGTTATAACTCAAGCTCAAGTGTAAAAGCAAAAGGAGAATCTTGTATAAGATTTATATAAGAGAACTCAGTAGAGTTTTAAATATAAAGTGTCTATCTTATATACACTGAGCTAATGGTTTATATTATACTAAAGATAGCCTATCCTAAAGACATGCTAGCATGTGTTATCCATAAGATCAACATATAGTAAACATATTATATGATATTATTTTTTGGAATCTTCTACATCCTTCTATATGACACATGATTATGTGACTATGACTATGATATATGATAGATATGTAACATAGTATTACATCATGTGATGTTACACTAACCTATAACTCTAAGTTCAAAATAAGAAAATAAAAATGTGAAATGAAATGAAAATAAATAAAGTCTACCATCTTCAACTCTAATACTAAGTATATATTAATTGACCAAGTACAAGTAACACTCATCTCCAGGAAGTTCTAAGAAAATAGAATAAGAATTCTTAGAAGTAACAGCTATTTTAAATACTACCCAAATACATTTCAATCTAGTGGAACAATGCTTACATAACTAAGGAACAATAGCAACTGAATGGATAGAAATCTTCATAAAATTATTTCCAGAAAAGACAAGAAAATCTCAATAGTAATAATTAGAATAAGATAGTATTGGAATATTAAACAGTATCCTGCTATTAGATGTAGTTTACACTTAAAGTCAAAAGCCTAGAGAGTTAGCTCAAAGATACACAGAGTGTGGAAACTCCATGCAATAAGCTCAGTAATGCAAACTTATTAGAATAACCTTGGCCTCAACTTATGTGTTGTACCTCCTATGAGCCACATAGTTGTAATATCAGGCTAGCCATTACAAAGTAATCACCAGTCTTTAATACATAAAGTAACAAAAG
>Ga0157357_1001006_pt1 | contig 11989 bp, 9 predicted proteins | sample AttcapACBM1_FD_111485 | JGI IMG/M metagenome (GOLD analysis project Ga0157357, IMG submission 111485) | Fungus gardens microbial communities from leaf cutter ant in Botucatu, State of Sao Paulo, Brazil - Atta capiguara ACBM1 | ecosystem: Host-associated > Fungi > Mycelium > Unclassified ... | reverse complement strand
TTACCTCGAAACACAGGCCATCGATCTGCTTTCCGGCAAACCGCTGCCGATGCTGCCTGATGCCGCACAGCTGCAGGCACCAACGATGGAGCCAGGCACGGTGGTTGCACAGCAGACTCAGGTCGTCAGCGAGCAGCGGCTGGCGCTGGCAAAATCGATGATTGAGTCCGGCTGGGCGGAAAATCTTAAGGCGACCGTAACGGCCTGATTCAGGGAGGAACAAAGGATGAAAGCAGTGATACGCGAGGGCGATACCCTGCGGGAGTACGGCGGGAAAGTGCTGGGCGGGCATTATCTTTGCTTCGGGAAAGGGATGGCCTGTAAAGGCGATGCGGTGAAGTGCAATAAACATGGCATGACGGTCATCAGCGAAGGCAGTTCGTTATCGGAAGCAGACGGACAGCCGGTGGCGCTGCACGGTCACCGTTGTGCCTGCGGCTGCACGCTAGTGAGCTCCTTTCCCGATTGCGGCATTGAACTGTGAGGCCGTTACCGGAGTATCCGCCCTACCGGGGCGCGCGCCCTCCTGATGGCAAGCGATGGCTGTCCGCGGGCGCGCTGATGGTGTTGCTGTTCGGAGGGGGCGGCGCGCTGCTTCATTCTGCCGGGAGCGGTGCAGGGCTGGTTATAAAAGGAATGGCTGGTGCGGTGGTTCTGATGGGCGTGCTCTGGTTAATACGCCAGCTGTATTACCGGACTTCGGTTCATAACGCCCGGTATTATGAACAACTGATTGAGCAGCAGCGACAGGCCTGGTGGGAGCAGCATCAATACCGTTTTGCGCTCAGTGAAATGGTGCTGCTGGGCCCGGCCGGAACCGATATGCAACACTGGCTGAGGCTGCTAAAGCGGGAGCATTGTGTTCCTGAGATCAAAAATGAGTCGAGCGGGAAAGCGCTGCGTATTGGTCGAACGCTGGTTGATACGGTGGCTGAACGTGAGGCTTTGCTGGCAAAACTGCTGGTGTTGCAATGGCAGACGCAAAGCGCAGATTCCTCCCTCCCACGCTTATGGCGCTGCTACTGGCAGGGTTCTCTGGATGCCTGGCGTGCTTTCTGTACTCAAATGCAGGTTTCATTTCCGGACGTGGCGCTTCCTGACAAACCGGAGACATGGCAAGGCGAGGAGACGCTGTCTGAACTTGCCGCAACGGCTCAAACGCTCCCTGAATCAGAGGCTATTCTGGTCGCCGGGTGCCATTCGATAGCTTCTTCGTTTAATTCTGCACAGCCTGCCGGTGAGTCCGCTGCACTGTGTCTGGTCGCGCAGAAAGGGCTGGTCAGCGTTACCCGGGGGGAGGTTTACGATATCGCTGGAAAAGAGGTTTTAACCGCAATCTGCGAGCGCGCGGAGCAGCAAAGCGACCTCAAAAAACCGCCTGACGTCTGCATGCTGTTCTCACAGCCGACGCTGCCCACCCTGGCGCAAAGCGGCTGGAATGTGACCCATCACGTTCAGGACCTCAACTGGGGGAACCCCGGTGATATGGAAATGCTTGTCGTGCTGATTCTGGCGGCCCTTTACGCAAAAAATTATCAAGAACCCTGCGGCTGGATAGCCAAAGACCCTCTACATACTCTCGCTCTTGGAATTATTAAACCTTATGGTGAAGGAAAATAAACCCGCTGAATTTTCGGTGCTTGCCACGGCGGTGTTGTTTGTTGCTACTGTCACGCTGCTTGTACTGGCAGGTGGATTGTTGTGGTGGTATTGGGGGGAAGATCTCTCCACGGAATGGGACGTGATACGTCGAATTATGACGGCCTGTTTTGTTGTCTGGGGAGTGTCGCTCTGCGTACTGGTGCTGGGGTTTATCGCTTTTCATTTAATGATTCGGGATAAAGTGATGGGAGAGTCTTCTTCCAGACCGGTCAAAAAGAAAAGAACGCCCCTGCTGCCGCTCAAGGCAGACATCGGTAGCCATCTCCGCCGCCGCTATAGCTTCTTCTGGCGAAGTAAAGTTCGTCTGCTATTAGTCACAGGCGATGAAAACGCCATCGCACAGCTCGTGCCCAACCTGCAAACCCGTCAGTGGCTGGAAGGTAACCGCACGGTCTTGATTTACGGCGGCAGCCTGACCGCTGAACCCGACGAAAAAAAATACACCGCCCTGCGCAAGCTGCGACGTGGTCGTCCTGTGGACGGCATCGTACGCGTAAATGGCGAAGGACAGAATATTACGCCGCAGATGAGCGAAAGTGATCTACGCGGACTGGAAAAAATCAGCGAACTGTTGCGTTATTCTGCCCCGGTTTATTTATGGCAGTTGTGCGACAGCACCTGGTCGCAGGCAAAACGTAATGAACAGACGGTTGGGGCTACTTTCCCGCTGCGTGCCCAGCCTGACGACATTACCCGCCAGCTTGAACGGATGCTGCCAACACTGCGAAACCAGGGAATGAGTCAGGTCGCTGAGAACAACAGCCACGACTTTCTGCTGCGACTGGGCCAGCACCTCAAAAACGGCGGTATCGCCCGCTGGGCTCAGCAGCTGGTGCCATGGCTGGCAGCCTCCCAGCAGCGCATTCCGCTGCGTGGCCTGATGTTCAGCCTGCCGGAGTATAAGCCTGCTGAAACGTTTGAGGGTGAAGCTGTTGCATCTGCCGACCCTGATAAATATGTTCCCGAATCACAACGCCACGCTCTGAGCCTGCCAGCAACCTGGCAGGGCATCGTGGATGACTGCGTCCGTGTTCGTGGCCGCCGTGTCGGTATGGCATGGGAACAGACGCTTGCCTGGACGCTGATGGCCCTTATCGGTATCTGGGGCGCGGGAACGCTGCTGTCTTTCGCGGTCAACCGTCAGCAGATCGTTTCTGTTGCCGGGCAGGCGCATGCCCTGGCAGAACATCCCTCTGTTTCGGATGACCAGCTCACGGCGCTGCATACGCTGCGTAATGACGCCGGCCGCCTGAAGCACCGTATTGAAGACGGCGCACCCTGGTATCAGCGCTTTGGTCTGGACCATAACCCGCAGCTGCTTGACGCGATGCTGCCCTGGTACGGCGTGGCAAACAACCGCCTGATACGCGACCCGGCGAATCAGGCGCTGATGCAGAAACTCAGTGCGCTGGCAAATTCAGCTCCCAACAGTGACCAGCGCGCTGCGCTTGCTAAACCGGGTTATGACCAGCTTAAAGCCTGGCTGATGATGGCTCGTCCGGATAAAGCCGATGGTGCCTTTTATGCGCAGGCTATGAAAACCGTGCAGCCGGCGCGGATAGGTATTTCAGCCGGCCTGTGGCAAAGCCTGTCGCCGGATTTGTGGGCGTTCTATATCTCCGAACTGCCAGAGCAGCCACAGTGGAAAATCACGCCGGATGCGCAGCTGGTGAGCCAGAGCCGCCAGGTCCTGTTGCAGCAGATTGGACGGCGTAATGCTGAAAGCACGCTGTACCAGAACATGCTCAAATCCGTGCGGCGTAACTTCGCCGATCTCTCTCTGGAGGACATGACCGGCGGTACCGATGCCCGTCGTCTGTTCACGACTGAAGATGTGGTGCCGGGCATGTTCACGCGCCAGGCCTGGGAGGGGGGCATTCAGCCCGCTATCGAAAAAGCGGCAAATTCCCGCCGGGATGAAATCGACTGGGTGCTGAGCGATTCCCATAAGGCAGTCTCAGCCGATCTGTCGCCTGAAGCCCTGAAAGCCCGTCTGACGCAAAGGTACTTCACCGACTTTGCTGGTCGCTGGCTGAGTTTCCTTAACAGTCTGCACTGGAACCCGGCAAGCAATATCGCCGACGTCACCGACCAGCTGACGCTGATGAGTGATGTCCGTCAGTCGCCACTGATTGCCCTGATGAATACGCTCGCCTGGCAGGGACAGACCGGTCAGCAACGCGAAGGTCTGTCGGACTCGATCATCCAGTCGGCTAAAGAGCTGGTGGGCGGCAAAGATAAACCGGCGATTGACCAGTCGGCGGCAGGCCCGCAGGGTCCGCTGGATGAAACCTTTGGCCCGCTGCTTCAGCTTCTGGGTAAAAACAAAAGCAGCAACGTCATGTCCGCTGACAATTCGCTGAGCCTGCAGACCTGGCTGACCCGTATCACACGTGTGCGTCTGCGTCTGCAACAGGTGGCCAGCGCCTCTGATCCGCTGGAGATGATGCAGACCCTGGCGCAGACGGTATTTCAGGGTAAAAGCGTGGATCTTACAGATACCCAACAGTATGGCAGCCTGATTTCTGCCAGCCTGGGTGAAGAGTGGAGTGGGTTTGGCAACACGATGTTTGTGCAGCCGCTGACCCAGGCCTGGGAGACCGTGCTTCAGCCCTCCGCAGCCAGCCTGAACGATAAGTGGAGTCGTTCCGTTGTCGCAAACTGGCGCACCGCCTTTGACGGGCGCTTTCCGTTTACTGCCAGTAAAAGTGATGCCTCCCTGCCGATGCTGGCTGAATTCGTGCGTAAGGATAGCGGACGTATTGAGCGCTTCCTGGCGACGGAGCTCAGCGGTGTGCTGCACAAAGAAGGCAGCCAGTGGGTGCCGGATAAGATTAACAGCCAGGGGCTGAGCTTTAACCCGGCCTTCCTGCGTGCGGTTAACCAGCTGAGCCAGCTGTCGGACATTCTGTTTACCGATGGCAGCCAGGGCATCAGCTTTGAGCTGCAGGCGCGACCTGTACCTCAGGTGGTGGAGACGCAGTTGACCATTGATGGGCAAAAGCTGCATTACTTCAACCAGATGGCCGACTGGCAGAGTTTCCGCTGGCCGGGAGAGACTTACAGGCCGGGGACGATGCTGACCTGGACCACCGTCAACGCCGGTGCGCGCCTGTTCGGGGATTACAGCGGAACCTGGGGCTTTATTCGCTGGCTGGACCAGGGCAAGCGCCAGCAGCTTGACCGCAGCCAGTGGATGATGAGCTTTACCGCCCCGGACAGTCGCACTTTGCAGTGGGTGCTGCGCTCACAACTCGGCAAAGGTCCGCTGGCACTGCTGGACCTTCGCGGTTTCACGCTGCCCGATCAGATATTCAGTGTCGACAGTGCGGCCACCGCGCAGGCGCTGATGGCCAGTACCGGAAACAGTGACAGTGATGGAGTCGAATAATGAGCACACTGCAGAATCTGGTTGCCGCCTGTCAGGCAGACGAAACTCAGCTGCGACAACAGGCGCAGACGCGCATGGAAAACTGGCAGGGCTGGCTTACGCCAATAAGTGGCAGCAGTCTGACCGGTGAAGACCCGGGATATGATGATGATTTTCAGCGTATCCGCGAAGAGGTCAATAAGCTCACCGGGATCGATACCGGGCTGATATGTACGCTTGCCGAAAAGTTACTGATCACCGGGGCGAAAGATATCCGGGTGGCGACGTATTACTGCTGGGCGCGCCTGCACCAGGATGGCGAGGCTGGCTTTGCCGAAGGGCTTGAACTGCTGGCGGGATTACTGCAGCGCTTCGGCATGCAGCTTCACCCGCAGCGGGACCGCAGCCGCAGGGCCGCGCTCGAATGGCTCGGCGGTATCCGTGTTCTGGACAGTCTGTCATTGTATCCGGAGGTTGTCCGCGAGGATGCACAGCGTACCGCCGGGTCGCTGTTGCTCATTACGGACAGCCTGGAGAGAGAGCCGGAGGCGTCACGGCCGGCGCTGAATGCTCTGTACAGCGCGCTGGAATCCCGCCTGATGAAGGCCGGGGGTGTGGATGCCGTGGTACCTCAGAATGTCAGTAACAAGAGTCAGTCACAGACCTTACACGCGACAGAGCCTGACGCGCCGATACTGAGCCACATTACCTCTGGTCAGGATTTACTGGCTCAGGCGCGCATCCTGACAGGGTATCTGCGTGAACAGCCCGGTGGCTGGCTTGCGGCGCATCGGCTGATGAAGAGTCTGCGTCATGACACGCTGAACACTATTCCGGCCCCGGATGCTGAGGGGAAAACGCGCATCGAACCGCCACGGGCTGACCAGCGGGCCATGCTCAAACGGCTATATCTCCAGCAGAGCTGGCTGGAGATTCTGGAACAAGCGGACAATACCTTCTCGCGCGGTGCCAATCACCTCTGGCTGGATTTACAGTGGTATATCCACCAGGCCCTGATGAAATCAGGGCAGGATGTACTGGCCGACATCATCACCGCAGACCTGAAAGGGTTGCTGCGCCGCCTTACCGGGCTTGAAACCCTGGCCTTTAATGACGGAACGCCGTTTGCTGATGAAGTGACGCTGAACTGGATAAACCAGAGCGTACTGGACGATATGTCCGGCTGGCGGAATGAGCCGGTCAGCGTCGGTGAGACAGATAACGATATTCTGTCTCTCGAGCCGGAAGCGCTGGATAAAGCGGATAGTGACGGTCTGGATGCCACACTTCACTGGCTGCAGACCCGCCCGGGCACTGACACCACAAAAGACAAATGGTTGCTGCGTCTGCTGATGGCCCGCGTAGCAGAGCAGAAGGGCAAAAATGAACTGGCCCTGCATCTGCTGGGTGAGCTCGATAGTGCCGCACAGTCCATTACCCTCACGCAGTGGACGCCGGCACTGCTGTTTGAAGTGAAATCACGCCGCCTCAGACTTCTGCGTATGAAAGCCACACGCAGTGAAACCGATAAATCACGGTTACAGCCAGAGATGGACCAGCTTCTTGCAGGGCTGATTGCGCTCGATCCAGCGAGCAGTGCAGTGCTTTGCGGATAAAAATCCCTCGCATACCTTTAATTCACACTTATTCAGGTTTTTATGGATGATTTAACCCTGCGTTATTATGACGCTGAAATGCGCTACCTGCTGGAAGCCGGTGAAGAGTTTGCCCGTGCGCATCCCGAGCAGGCAGCAATGCTTAATCTCGACAAAGCAGCTGCACGTGACCCGTTTGTGGAGCGCCTGTTCGAAGGCTTTGCTTTCCTGATGGGCCGCCTGCGGGAGAAGCTCGATGACGACCTGCCTGAACTGACCGAAGGCCTGGTCAGCCTGCTTTGGCCGCATTACCTGCGCACCATTCCGTCGATGTCAGTGGTGGAATTCACCCCTGACTGGCGCGAAATGAAAGAGCCGATGCGAATCGTCAAAGGCTTTGAGGTGAACTCAAGGCCGATCGGTGAGAAGGGCACGCGTTGCCGCTACACCACCACCAAAGCGATCACCCTCCGGCCACTGTCGCTTGAGCACGCCCGCCTGTCGACTGACTCTGACGGACGTTCGGTTATCAGCCTGCGTTTTAACTGCAGCCACCTTGCCGACTGGCGTCGTGTCGATCTCACTCAAATCCCGTTCTATTTTAATGCCGACGCGCCGCTGGCCTGCGCCATGCATGAAGCTTTTACCATGAACATGGCGCATCTGTGGTTGCGCATGCCGGGCGATGTGGACAGAAAACCGCTGGACGGCTATTTCGCTGCGCTGGGCTTTGGCGATGATGACGACCTGTGGCCGAAGGGGAGCAGCAGTTTTAGCGGCTATCAGCTACTGCTGGAGTATTTCACCTTCCGCGAGAAGTTCATGTTTGCGGGCCTGCGTGGGCTGGAAACTGTCGTCTTTCCGGCTGAGCTCCCCTGGTTTGAAATCGACGTGGTGCTGGCGGAGCGCTGGGAGCATGACTTCAGCTTTACCGAAAAGCATCTGCGCCTGAACTGTGTGCCGGTGATCAACCTGTTTCCGCTGGAATCTGACCCACTGACGGTCAACTCCCTGCAGACCGAATATATGCTGCGCCCGATGCGCGTTCAGGATGGCCATACCGAGATATACGCGGTGGATTCTGTGATGTCATCAAGCCAGCATACCTACGTGCCGTTCTCAAGCTTCCGCCATAAAGGCGGCATGATGCGTCATGAGGCGCCGGAATATTATTACCACACCCGCGTGCGACGTGGCCCGTCCGGGCTGCATAACACCTGGCTTGTCCTCGGTGGCGAAGCCTTTGATAACCATACCGTTCCGGAAAATGAAAGCCTGTCTCTCACGCTGACCGGTACCAACGGCCAGTTACCACGCCGCGCGCTACAAAGCACCGTCCTTGATACGGTGATGAAAACCACCTCAGCCAATATTGCCGTCCGCAACCTGTGTGCACCGACATTACCCTGTTATCCACCGGATCAGGATCGCTTCCACTGGCGCGTGCTTAGCCACCTTGGCAGCGGCTTCCTGTCGATGATGGATAATGCCGACGTGCTGCGCGGCACCCTGGCGCTGTATGAGTGGACGGACAGTGAGATGAACCGCCGTCGTCTGGAGGCGATTATCGACGTGAAGCATAGCGAAACGGAGCGCTTCGAACAGGGCTACCTGGTGCGCGGCGTGCAGATTGACGTGACGCTCGATAGCCACGGCTTTGCCGGGCGCGGTGACATCTGCCTGTTTGGTGAGATGCTGAGTCGCTTCTTCGCGCTGTATACCGATATCTATCTGTTCAACCGCCTGATTATCATCCTGCAACCGACCGGAGAGCGTCTGGAATGGGAAGAGAAGCACAACCGCCGTATTCCCGGCTGACCCCACGGCTGGAGGCTGACCTTAACCGGATAAACTTTTACCGTTTTTGCCAGCTACTGGAGAAGCAGAATCCGGGCAGGCCGCTGATAGGCTCAACCAGCCATCCTTCTGACGATCCGGTGCGTTTTGCGCCGCATCCCGGAATGGGCTTTCCGGCTGGCGAACTCAAAGCCGTCGGGTATGACGAAGAGAATGGCAGCAAACCACCGCTCATTCGCACCACGTTTATGGGCATATATGGCGTGGATTCGCCGCTGCCGACCGCCTATCTCGATGACATCGCCCAGTGCCGGGAAGGGCATGAGGCGCTGCAGGGCTTTCTGGATATCTTCAGCCACCGCATCCTGACGCAATTTTATCGCATCTGGCGTAAGTACTCGTATCCGGCCACCTTTGAGCCAGGCGGTACTGATGCGATTTCACAGTCGCTGCTTGGCCTGGTGGGGCTGGGTATTCCCGGGACGGCAAAGCATATTGCCACGCCGGTGTCGCGCTTTCTGGCGCTGCTTGGTGTACTTCGCCAGCCGGGAAAAACGCAGGAGGGATTACAGGCGCTGGTGACGCTGCTTGCCCCGGATACCACCGTCAGGGTCAGCCCATATTGCCTGCGTCCGGTGGAAATCAGTCAGCCATTAGGTTTTTACGGAGACGACGATTTTCTGCTGGATGGCAACACGCCGCTGGGTGACGAGGCGATGGATGCCAGCAGCCAGCTGCTGATTGCCCTGTCCACCGAAAACGAACAGGAGTCGCAGGGCTGGAAACCGGACGGTCTGCTGTATCAGGACTTTCTGGTGATGCTGCGTGTCTACCTTGGCTGGCGTTTTAAAGCAAAAATCACTCTGACCACCCGAACCCGACTGCTGGCCGCGCCGCCGCTCGGCGAAGGGCCCTTCTGGCTCGGGATGAATGGCGTGCTGGGCGCGGAAGACGAAGCCCTCCCGGACGATCTCCCGCAGACTTTTACGACAGAACTGGGCTATTACACCGGCATGAAGCCCGCCACACCACAACAAGGAAACCGACGTGTTACGTACAAGTTTAACTAAGACCGCGCGCTGGCTGTTACCCCTGCTGACATTCAGTCTGGCGGGCTGCGGGGTGACGCAGGGCATTAGCGATGGCACCAAATCAGCATTTAACGCGGTGTTCTACAAAAAGATTAAGGTGCTGCACCTGGATTTCACTGCCCGTGAGGCGCTTAACACTGACTCCCGCGAGAGTAATTCGCTGTCTGAGCCGGTGATTATTCGTGTCTGGCAGCTGAGAGATCGCAAAACTTTCGACAAAACGGTCTACCAGCAGTTGCTGAAAGAGGGGGAAACCATTCTGAAAGCTGACCTGCTGGCGAGCCGTGATGTGGTTTTGAAGCCGGGCGGTGATGCGGACCTGAATATGCCGATGGAGGCCGATGCACAGTTTGTCGCGGTGGCTGGGCTCTTCCGCCACCCGGACAGGGTTAACAACAGCTGGAAGCTGGTGATTAAGCGCGAAGATCTTGACCCGGATAAGCCGCGCATTCTTGAAGCCGGTAACAACCATCTGACGCTGAAACCGCTCAGGGATGACTGATGCCACAGGGAAACAATACGCCTTCACTGTATGAAATGCTGACGGGCAACTTCACTGGTGGCCTCGATCTCCATCAGGTCAGCGAGGAGAACCAGCTGATTCTGTCCGTACTGGACAATATGCAGCGTATCCTCAACTGCCGTGCCGGTACGCTGGCGCATCTGCCCGACTACGGCCTGCCGGATATGACCCGAATCCTGCAGGGAATGCCGGGTACTGCTCATGAACTGATGGGCACGTTTTCGACGCTGCTGCTCAGATATGAGCCCCGCCTGAAAAAGATAGACGTTGTTCTGCTTGAGCAGCACGTGCCCGGCGAACTGCGCTATGCCATTGATGCAGAGCTGAAAGGCGTCGGACTTGTCCGCTACGGCACTGAGTTTATGCCCGAGGGGCGGGTGCTGTTAAGGCATCTGAAACAACAGCACTATCTCGACACCACAACCTGGATCTGAGGCCAGAAAGCACCATGTCTCTAAAAACACAGTTCCTCAAAAAACTGCAGGACAGGCAACGTGGCCCGGTCTCATTTACCTGTAAAACGCAGGCTGATATAGCGGCATTCCGCCTGCGAATGACACAGCTTCAGGAGCAGATGGATATATGGCTGACAGATACCGGCCTGCATGTTGAAACGCAGTCCGTGTCCGTCACGGACCTGCTGGTCGAGGGCGGAGCATTTGAGATTGCCAGTTTCGCCCTCCATATCGACAACCGGTCTGTAAACTTTGTGCCGGTATTCCTGTACGGTCAGGGCGTGACAGGATGCGTGGAGGTGACCTTCAGGGATGGCGTGCAGGTGATGCCATTGGGACGACTATTCATGCGGTCAGTTTCGGTGAACGACTGGACCTTTGCTCCGTCTGGTGATCTCTCCCGTTCCGGGCAGGGGTTTAACGAGAGCACATTTTTTAGCCTGATTATTGCGCTCCTGCAGTAGCGTCTGAGGCTGTAAAAGAGTGCGTGATTTTTAAACCTGTTAATTGCCTGAAATCCTCCCTGCCATTTAAACGAACATCTTTCATCCCTTCAGATATACCCAATGGACAACTGGTCATGAATGACACTTCCCCGCGAAAAATCAAAACCGGCGGTGATCCGCGCACGCTGCCGGATTACAGCGCCCTGCGTGATGAACTCGGTAAGCTGACACATCCGGCGCGCCCGGATGTGAACTGGCAGTATGTTGAAAAGCTCTGCCTTTCACTGTTTGAGCAGAACGGCGTGGAATTGCAAACGGCAGCCTGGTATACGCTGGCGCGTGCGCAACTGGCTGGCTTATTCGGGCTCAATGAAGGGCTGACGATAATCGAGGCCCTGGTCAGACATCAGTGGGGGGCGCTGTGGCCTCAGCCAGTCCATGCCCGTATGGAAATCCTCAGCAGTCTGAGTCACCGTTTGCAGCAACGAATGCGCTCGCTCCCGTTAAATTACAGCGATCTCAGCCAGCTCTATCGGGCGGAGCAACTGCTTACCGGACTGGGAGAGGTACTGCAGCGTCTGGAGCTTAAGCATCTGAGTCAGCTCGATACGCTGCGTACTCAGATGCACATGAGTGCTGTCCGGCTGGAAAACAGCGATGGCACGGCCTGCACCGCGCCGGACACTCAGCCCGATATCGTATTGCCTGCCACCGTGATGAAGGAGGCGACAGCCGCCTCAAAGGAGCCTGCCGGTTGCCGGTCTGATGATGCTCAGGGCAGGGCAGTGAAGTGGGTATATGTCGCGCAATCGGAACCACAGCCGAACGTGGACGTGCTGGCCGCTGCGCCTGTCCCGGTTAACAGATGGATATTCTTTGCTGCCGGGATGTGCGCCATGCTGATGATATGCATGGCGGCAGGGTGGGGATGGCATTCTCTGAACCGGCCCGAACCCCTGAAGGTCCGGTTTGCCGCATCGCTGGCACCGCTACCTTCACCGCTTGCGCCGGAAGATCTGGATCGGTTACGTCGGCAATCGCCGCTACCCC
>Ga0157357_1001005_pt1 | contig 11995 bp, 9 predicted proteins | sample AttcapACBM1_FD_111485 | JGI IMG/M metagenome (GOLD analysis project Ga0157357, IMG submission 111485) | Fungus gardens microbial communities from leaf cutter ant in Botucatu, State of Sao Paulo, Brazil - Atta capiguara ACBM1 | ecosystem: Host-associated > Fungi > Mycelium > Unclassified ... | reverse complement strand
TAATTCTATTATTATATAAAGTAGCCATCATCTTTAAAAATTTCTATTTTATTCTTTTAAGATTTTCTGGAGATTTAAAGTGTCTTGCTCTTCTATTAAGTTGTCTTAGTAAGAATTACTAGTAATCAGGGTAACTCAATTAGCAGTTATATTCCAGATAGTTACTCTAGATATACTAACCAGTATATAATCTAGTAGTTTATACTGTAGTAGTCATCCTGAAAATCAATCAAAACTAGCACCTCTCTTCTAATCTGGTATATGATACTGAGTCAAGCCAAGTCCTAGCCCTGGCTCCTAAAATAAAATAAAAAATAAAATAAAAGTGAGAAAGAAATCATAAATAAACTAGAAATCAATATCATTTACTTGAAAACAACTAGCTGTGAAGAGTGTGCACTCAAAAGAGAGCTCTACCAAGTTATAAACATTCAAACAATCAATTCGGACAGGAATATGGGAGATTGGAATCTAACAGAGTTCAAAATGGAGAAATGAGAAAGAATGGCTATAGAAATAGTAAAGGAAAAGTGGACTAGGTTTTTGCAAGTAAAGATCAATCATTAGATCAATTTTGGAATGCAAATGGAAAAAGGACCATATGCTTTCAAAACTTCAGAAAGCTTCATTATAGTTTGATCTCTATTTTCTAGTTGTATTCTTTATATTTTTAGACTAATATATATATATAAGCCACAAGTAGAGGGGAGTGTCATAGAATGCATTGGACACTAACAATTTTTCTTTTCTTTTCTCTTATTTTATATTAATACATAATGTGATATCATAGGCCTAGAACATAGTAGAAGAATCTAAAATATGATGTCAGGGCACATGGATGCAATATGGTGGCCTTGAGTAAGACACAAGGTAGATATGAGAATGAAGCATGGACATAAGGGCAGGTGTAATTATTAGTAGCACAGACTATATGTAATAGTATAAATAGTGTAGCAAAACAGCAGGGACTTCTTGTCAAGTTCTCTTGTGATCCCTACATCAATAGCCTACTGAGAGCTTTACTTGTTCATGTTACTATTGGTCTTTGTGACTAGTGGTTGCTACAACAGGGAGTAGAAGAAAGGATCCTATTCAAATATCTTCACTCAAAACCAGTTTTAACTTCTATTTCATCAAGTTAGCATCATTAGTATCTGCTATCACTTTCAGACAAGTTTTTAAGAATTCTGGCAGTCTGGAAAAGGCTAGCAAGATAGATATCAGTTGGTATTTTTAGTCATAAGATTCAATTTTTAAGATGTCTTTGGAATGCATCACCTAGGATGGATAGTGTTGTTGGAGGCTCTTAAAAAGCTTTGCAATCTATTTACTATATTTTCTAAAAAGTTCCTTACACAGTATAATGTTCACTATTTAGAAGTGTGTTAGCTAGAGAAAGTATTTGCAAATAGATGCTAATTGTATATTCCTTTTAATATTCTTCCTAACTTCATTCTTTCACATTCACAAGAGCTTTTTTGAGAGTTTTATATGTTATTCTATATTATTTATATATCTTCTATTGATTCCTAAAGCTGATATTGTTACCTTTGATTTCTTTAGTATGCAGTTAAGGGCTAGTGTTATATATTTCTTGTGGCATTCTAGTATAATCTCTTTTCTGCTTGACCTCTGTCACTATACTTTTACAGAATCCTAATAAATAAGGCACTCATTAAGGTAATCAATAAAAGCTATTCTTCAGAAGAACCCACCATTGTCATTAGAGTTATTCTGCCTGTCTGCAACAAGCAGATCTATAATGCCATTAGCCTAGTAGTTCCAGAGAATTGTAAACTAATCTTTCAATGTTTGCAAGCCTTTTAAGCATTTCTAGTATGTTGATCCCTCTAATAAATGAATAATTTGTATATAACACAGATACTAGGAGATAGAGAATATTGATCTTTCTATATATTAGTGGGAGAATATTATTAGTCTATGGTGAGAGAGAAGGCATGTGACCTGGAAGTCACATGACATTACATTATAAAATATAGAGTGGTTTAGAAGGATCTAGAAGGGTTTATAATCTAGAAAAGTCTAGAAAAGTCAGGAAGAGTCTGAACAATGACATTAAAGAGCATGTTAACCACATTGCTACCTCATGGTGTACATATGGTGTACTCATGGATGACATATGGACTTTAGAGTAGGTTGCACAGTAAAAGCACAGTCATAACATGGGCTATATATAATAGTATAAATAGGGTAGCAATATAGTGGAGACTTCTTGTCAAGTTTTTTTGTGATCCCCACTTAATATTTTTCTGAGAGATTTGCTGCTTGTGTGATTATTGGTCTTTGTGACTAGTGGTTGCTACAACAAGTATTTACTTGAAAGACAGTATAGTAGCTATTAAACAAACTAAACTTTGGACTTAGAGTCTCTTAGGACAGACTTAGCAGAGTGTTGTGAAATATCTAGCTGTCTGATTCTCTAGCTTGCACATGCACAGAGGTTACCACAAAGGTCACTTGGTAATAATAGAAACATATTGTATTTAGAGCAATATAGAGAATAAAATGTTACCTACTCATAAAAGAAATGGGAATACTAGAATCATACTGGAAATCAATATTATCCACTCATAAGAACTAGCTACAAGAGTTAGGTACTCACAAGTATGATCAAGATTATCACAAATAATCAGACAATAGAACAAGACAAGAATACTGTTACAACCTTTACTTGTAGAGCTCAGGTTATACTTAGGCAAAGACTTGAGATGAGAATAGGAAAGATGTATAAGTGGTAAAGCATAAGGATACAAGATAGTATATACACTATATATATAAGAATGACACAAGGAAACAGTCTGTAGTCTATAAGGCAAACGAGTTATAGTACATGAGGAGAAAGTAAGGATAGAGCACCTACTACATGAGGTGCTGACTGAGACTACTTTGGCATAACCAATTTTGTTGTCATTACTCTTAGCACTTCTTCATGTTGTATTCTTGAGGTATCAATCATAACAAGCACAACTGATTAGAAGCTAGAGGAGTCAGGAATAGACTTGCAAAGAAATGACTGAGAAGAAATGAAATTGGTACTCATAAGCAGGAAAATATTATCATGTTGATTTTAGGTTACAAATGGAGAAAGAATTATATGCTTACAAGACCTTGACAGTCTTTATTATAGTTTCAGTCTTTATTCTCTATATGGTAAAAAAAAAGAGAACCTCCATCTGAATTCCTCCACTTATAAGCAGTTTAATCACTATTTTCTCAAGTAAGTATTGTTAGTATCTTCTATCACTTTTAGACAAGTTTTGGAGAGTTCTAACAGCTTGGAAAAGACTAAAAAGATAAGTATCAGTTATCAGTTGTATAGTTTAACTTAAGAGATGCCTTTGGGATGTATTACTTAGGATAGATAGTGTTATTGGAGACTCTTAAAGAGCTTTGCAATCTATTCACTAGATTTTCCAAAGAAGCTTGCTACAAAGTGTAAGGTTCACTACTTAGAAGTGTGTTAGCAAGGGAAAGTATTTACAAGTGGATGTTATTCATATATTCTTTTTAATAGCCTTCCTAATGATATTATTTTGTATTTATAAGATCTCTTCTAGGGGTTTTATATGTTTATTTAGCATACAGTCAAAGACTAGTATTGTATAGTTCTTATTGCATTCTAGCATAACCTCTTTTCTGCTTGATCTCTATCACCATTATCCCATCCATACAACATCTTCACTATATATTTACTTGGTAATTCTTCCCTGCTAAAGTTCTTTTTCTCTACTATTTCTAAATTTTCTTGTCTTCTCACTTCTATACTTAGTTTTCCCTTAAACTCTGCTACTGCTTCCTTTATATTTTATAAGTCCTTCTCTCTTTCTCATATATTTTTCTCTGCTGTAAACCTCTTCTATCATACCAAATACTTTATTACTTCTTGTACTTTTATTTTATTTGATATTTTATCAACATCATACTCTTCAACTCCATCTACTTTTATTAGTTTCACATTATCTATCTTCTGTCCCTCAACTTGTTTCCTGTACTATACTACTCAACTGACATTCAGAACCAGATGAATTCTCATTGAAGTTGGCAGTCTCAGTTTGACTGCATTAGTGGATACCACTTCTAAACATGAACCAATGTATTGGTCTACTAGTTTCTTCACCAGCCTTTCTTTGAACACCAAATATTTTGTATTCAGCATCACCTTGTTATTCTTTTTCCATTCTTCTACTTCTTTCCTCACCTTATCTGCTTGTTACTTCATCTTCTCCTATGATTTCCTTAACACTGCCTCAGCTTCTTATTGTATCTTTTTCATTCTTTCTGTAAACTCTATCACTTTCTCCACTTTTTCTTTCCTTCTAATGTCTGCTCCCATTCTTGATTCTCTTTCATAACTTACTATAAACAGAGACATCTTGTTTGCTAAATATATCTTGTCATTTACTGCAAACTCTGCCATCACTAACCATTCTATCTAGTTCTTTTCTCTATAGTCTACAAAGAACTATAAATATTGCTATAAATACTACTCTAGTTCTTGGTTTATTTGTCCAGTCTGATCATCTATTTGTAGATGGAACAATGTTGACAACTTTATCTCAATATCTGACATTCTATTCAACTCCTTTGTCAACTCCACTACAAACTGTGGTCTCCTATCTGATATCACTCTTTCTGGCAACCAATATAACTTTCAGACATTATCTCTGAATAGTCTTGCTAAACCTTCCACTGATTTTCTCTCTATAGTTGTCACAAAATATGCTATTTTTGACAACCTATCACATACTACCAATATCACATTCTTTCCTGCTACCAATAGCAACTTGGTGATAAAGTATACCATCAAGTGCATCTATAGCTTTTTTTAATACATTATTCACTATCTATTTCCCTGCTAGTGCTTCTATTCTATTCTTCATTCTTTGACACAAATCATATTCATCCACATATTTTCCAATATCCTTTGTTACTTCTAGCCACCAGTAATTTCTTGTCACCAATTCTATTATCTTCCATCTTCCTCTATATCCTGCTACTAGTACATCATAATGTACCTGGATTATCTCTATCATCAACTCCTCATTCTTTGGTACATACACTTTTTTCTCTTTCAGCACAAATTCTTCTTTTACTTGCTACTCATTATCTCTCAACACTTTTACTCTTATCCTCTTCATCTCCTCCACTACTCTAACTACTTCTTTATCTTTTTCTCTAGCTACTTTTATTTTTTCTAATTACTTCTACTAAACTACAAATCTACTTCTTTTATTCATTATTTATTTTTGATATTCTTTTCTACTCCTACTTTCTAGTCCAGCCTCCTACTCAGTCTATTTGCCTTTCCCATCTTTACTTCTAGTACATATTTCAAAATTGAATCTTGACAAATATAATGCTCAATGAGCTTATCTTTTATTTAACTTCTGCATGTTTATAAAGTATTCTTAATTCTTGTGGCAATTTTTGTGGTCTATCCAGACCTTAAACCATGGATCTTGTAGTTCCTTTCTGTCTTATTTAGAGATTTCAATAGGTATGCTGCTGGTTCCTATTGTCTATATTCACACTCCATAGATAAAACTCCTTCTGTTGTATAGTCTGATGCATCTACTTCCATTTTCACTTTTTTGTCTAAGTCCAGTGCTGCTGATACTGGTTTTTTTGTAAATATCTCCTTTATTCCTTTAAATACCTTCTTCTGTTTCTCCATCCAATCCTGTTTTTGAACCTTCTTTACTAAGTTTGGTAATAGTCTGGCTATAGATACAAAGTTTTTAATTAACTACCAATAATAATTGGCTAGTCCCAAAAACTTTTGTATGTTCTTTACCCTCTTTGGAGGTGACTAATCCAATACTCTTTTCATCTTTTCTTTTCTAGTCCTATTACTACTTCCAAGAATTCTACTTCTCTTACTTTCTACTTGTACTTCTCCAGTTTCATATACAAATTATTTTCTGCAAGCCTTTTTACTACTACTACCACCACTACTTTATCATGCTCTTCTTTCTCTATTCCTACTATAATTTCATTAATAAAGCTTGTCATCTTTCCAATATTATTAAGTTCTATAAGATCTTGTTCATTATTTTGCTAGGGAATTAGTAAGTCCAAAGAATATTATTTTGGAGGTGTAAATGCTGTCTTCTACTCATCTCTTTTGTTATAATTGAAGACTCAGAGTTAAGCTAACAAAAAAACCATATATTGGAGTTAATACAAGAGAACTCAATAGAGTTTCTAGTATAAAATGCCCACTTTATATATGCTAGCTAGTTGGTCTGTGTAAGACCTTATCTAACCAACCCTAAAAGCCATGTGCTATTTATAAGATTAATATATGTTATATATACTATATGACATCATTGTTCTGGAACCCTCTATATTTTTCTATATAATATGTAATTATCTGACCATGACTGTGACATATGATGGATATGTGATATCACACTAATCTCTAACCCTAAGTTCAAAATAAGAAATGAAAATAAGTAAAGTTTACTATCCTTAACTCTGACATTTTTGTTATCTATACATTATTGTACCTCTACCATAGATCTACTTTAGTAAATACTTTCTTCATGCCTATATTTTATTCTATGTCTGAGATCAAAGATAAAGAATAATCATTTCTAATGGTCCATTTGTTTAAATATCTATAGTTCTGAACTATACAATTCTTCTTCCCTACAAAGAATACTAGTGCCATTTGAGATGATTTTGAGAGTCTGAGATACTCTTTTCTCAACTATTCTTCAATAAATTTGTACACCTCTTCTTCTGACAATAGGTGTACCTTTTCTTTTCTTGATACAAACCCATTCTTCATCTCTATTGCATGATTACATACTTTCTTTGTTAGTATTTTCTCACTTGATTTCTTTCCAAAAACATAGATCTATTTATAGAATCTTTGAGAAACCAATTTCTTGGCCTTTTCTTTACACTTTGCTGCTACTTCTTCTTCATCCCAAATTTCCCATTTTTCTACCATCCTCTTTACCTCCATTGTTCTTTTCTTCTTATTTCTTCTTTTCTTCTGCTTCTGCTACTCTGGTTTTTTCTGCTTTGGCCTCTACTACTTTTCATACTTTTCTAGACACCTTGTCATCTTCATCTCTCATATTTTCCAGTTAATCTTAGGATTTTAACATACTGGCCATAGCATTTCCAATATCATACTCCACTTTTGGCTGCCAATTACATCTATTTCTGTTCTTTCCTTATATTCCTAGTAATGAATGTTGACTTCCACAGTATTTTCTACTAGTTTCTTTTTGTTAAATTTTTCATTTACATTTCTCACATATATCAGTCTTTTTATCTTTTTAATCTGAACTCTAGATTCTTAGCAAACTATGAACTTATAACTAAACTAGTTACACCACTATCTAATAATGCCTTCACTATTACTCTTTCCTATCTATTAATCCTCTTAAGCCCAATCTTTACCATTACTTGTCTTAACATATCTCTATTTAGATTATAGCAAGATATATTTTCCATTACTCTACTAAGCATTGTAAACCTATTGTAATTACCAAAGCCTAGTTTATGACCACCAAAAATTCATCATTGTTCTGATAACTAATCTATCTCCTCTGTCTAATTGTTCTTCAAATTATGATGTATCCAAATTCTTCCTTGATTTACATCTATGGTATATGGGTCATACCTAGGCACAAACTCTACCTGCACTGTTGCAGATTCACCTCAACTATATCTGTCCTTTCTACTTCTTCCATTAGAGTAGGCTTTGCTAGTGTCTACTAGACCTCCTGTTTTCTTAACCAAACTTGAGGCTGTGGCAATTATTGCCTATTTGCATTCCTAGTATTTACTAAGATATTCAACCTCTATATTACCATCTCCCATCTCCCTCTCAATCTCTCTTCTTTCCTTCTACTTTCTCTCTAATTCCTATCCAAGTTAGTTGCTCTCTTATACTACCATTTAATAGTTTTAGAGAGATATTCTAATTCCATTAGTTTTCTTCTAATAACATCATTTATACTTCAATTAAAATCTTCAATTAATAGTCTCTCCTCATACCTACTTCCTCTTGCTATTCTTCTAAACTCTTACACAAACTCTTTCATTATCCTACCTTCTTGCTCTACTTTTTTCAATTCTGCTGCCTTTATTGTTTTATTGTCCCTATTACCAGATTCTTTTTTCAGCTTAGTCAGAAAGTCTCTAACTGTTGAAAAATCTAATATCTCTGCCTCCAAATCTCTACTACTATCTTATCTGAAGTAAAATTTATTCTATATTAATAAAGCTATATTGACTTATATTATAATAAAGGAGTAAATTAGTTGGGGTAAGTGATAATGAAAGTGGTGGGAGAGTGGACAGTTATAAAGTATAAAGGAGTAGAGTAGAGCCAGTACTAACTTTTTCCTTTGACTTGTATTCTAAACTCAACTCAATTTCTATAAATACTAGTGGGCCTACTTCAAGTTCCACCTTATACTGTTTGCTAACTACTTATTCTACTAACTACTATCCTAATCAAATTGTGAGCAATTTTATCTTGAAAAAGATATTCTATACTAAATAGCATTTTAGAAGCTACTACTATTCTCCTATATAAACAGATTACAAAGGAATATTGCAGTATAGAGTTACTACTTGAAAGAAACTAACTACTATGTTCATACAAGATAATATATCTACCAAGTACCAATAGGCTTTAGTGTAAAATAAACAAGTAGGCTTTCTCTGCCTAATTAGTATACCTCTTAAGTTTAGAGTCTGGCTATTCTTATTCTTCTTGACCAAAAACAGTATTGCTTCTAATTGAGGGTAATGAGAAAGTAAGAAAGAAAGAAATAGAAGACTCTGAGTTTGATGGTCTCAAGAAGAATATTGAGTTCTATTATAATTCAAACTTGAAAGTTAGAGTAAGAAAAGAATCTTATATTGGGTCAATATAAGAAAACTTGATAGAATTCCTAATACAAAGTGTCTTATTAGTTAGTTAGTTTATGCAAGACTTATACTAACCTACTCCAAAGGCTATACATTATCTGTAAGGTCAACATATAGTAAATATATTGTATAATATCATTATTTTGGAATACTTTATATTCTTCTATATAACATGTGATCCTGTGACTATAACATATTTGACATATTGTTATGAATATGTGATATTTGTAATATCATACTATAACCCTAACCCCAAGTCCAATAAAATAAAATAAAAATGAGAAAATATAAGTGCAGTTTTTACATCAATACTATGGATGTCCTAATCTTCAAGAGTAGCAACAGCCAGAAACAATGTACTATCTCATAGTGGACAAATAGAGAGAATAATTGTCAAAGTTGATTTCTTTGATCTGAGAAAATCCTTTTGTAACAAGTTGAGATCTGTAATGACTATTAGACTTAATATTGAATACCTAGTGATTCTTGATTTCTTTCTGTCTTTTGGAAAGGTTTACAACTTCATAGACATTTTTGTCTTTGAGCAAATTCAGCTTCTCAAGGCAGAACTCAAGCCACTTCTTTTGAATATTAACTAGTAATTTAGTGATATCTCTAAGGTTTTTGAGAATTGGATAAGACTTTGCTGCATGTTATTCCAGAAGAAAGTGAATTTACTCTACTCTCTCTTCTCTTGTAAGGTGTGCCAAGTAGCTAGTAATAGCTAGCTTAGCCAATTCACCTATAGAAAATAGAGTGTTTATACTATCTCTATTACTACCAACAATGATTAGGTATTGACCTTTCTGCTGGATATTATATTGGATTCTATTTATTTCAATAATGTTATCAAATGAATTATATGGATAATCAACTCTATTTATTCTCACTATTTTAGGTAGCAGATTGTCAGAAAATTGTTGTATATTCTAATAAATTCTTCATGATCTCTGACAAGCATTTTCATGTGCTATATTAGAGTTAGGAAACCTCTCTCTTAGGTACTATAAAGAATTTCACAGGATATTGGTAGAATATTGTTGTTCTCTATAGATATTTTCTTCTCTAAAAGATATCTGAGTTTGATACTTAGATTTCCTTAATCCAGAACCTTCTTACAGTATCTGCAAAGCAGGTCACAAAGATTGTTGAGGGCTGAGAGGTTACATTTCTATATCAGAGTTAATATTATCAATATTTTCAATTTTTACTATAAGCTTTTTAGATAATAGAGATGAGAGAGATAGAAACTTATAAGAAAGAAGAGATGAATGAGAATGAGTAGGAGGATTATTTTGAGTGAGAGGAATGGATATGTGTGGAATGGGTACTGGAGCAGGCCTATCTTTATCAGAAGAACCAGATATTAATGACTCTGTTTCTGAACTTATTTTGTCTAATAACTTATCATACAATTTACACTCTTTCACATGAGAGTAAGTACATTTAGAAGGAAATTTCCTAATTGAAAATGGCATGTGTGGAGTAATAAATGATATTTTCCTATATATGGTACATAAAGCAATAGTTATTGTTCTCATATTATCAATTCAGAACATAGTACAAGTTTATTAGCATAAAGTTCACTGGGGAGAAATATATAGGCTCTACAGCCAAAGACACTGAAGTGTGATGATTTGAGTTTATTATCCAAAAAGATGTCCTGAGATTTTTCTATTTAAAATGTCTAATAGGTATATAATTGTATATATGAACTATAACTACAATAGCAAACTGCTATCAGGAATCTAGTAGGCATGCTTAAGTTGCATTAACTGGATCTTTTCAAGCAATATGCAGTTCAATTGTTTAGCATGACCATTTTGTTGGTATACATGTGGAATACTAGTCTTATAAATAATTTCTTGCTTTCTTAGAAAAGATTATAATTCTGATATTACATATTCTTCTCTATTATCAGTATGCAACCTCTCCACAGGATAGAAAGTAGTATTTGACTATATACAAAAGATTGACTTAATTACTTCTATAGCTTTAGATTTTTTGTGCAGAAAAGCAATATTGCAATAGAAGGAATAGTTGTTAAAAAATGTAATCACTCACTTGTACCTTGAATAAGATAAGGTAGAGAGCTTAAGAAAATCTGAGTGAATTAATCCTAGAGGCTTACTAGAGTGAACAGAGTTCTCAGGAAAACTATATTGGTATATCTTTCCAAGAGTGTAATTATAGCAAGCATGTTTCTATATTGGAAAATGGACCTTCTTCACATCTTCAACACTGTCAAGGACATAACACATAACTTTATCAGATGTGTGTTAAAAATGATGATACAAAGTCTCAAAGTCTAGATGTTACAACTTAAGATTGAGAGTTTAGTCAATAGAAGGAACTTTTATTTAGCACAAAAGAACTCAGTAAGATTCTTAATATAGGTATGTCTACTTTATATACTTTTGGTACATAGTCTGTATACACCTATATCTAGCCTATATCTAGCCTACCCTAAATTTTATGAGTCTATGTAATTAAAGTCATTATATTTTATAATATATGACATTACTCTTCTATTATGTTACATGATGTTGTGACTATGACTTTGACTGTGACCTTTGTAATCTGTATAACAGTTATTATATCTAGTCACATCATCTTGTTTCTTCTATGTTTAAAATGAGAGATAAATCTGTTACAAACTACAAATAACACACTCTTTCTTATCTATACTCTCTAATCTCTTCTAGTGCAGATCACATCTTCTATCTCATCTTGGATATTCTTGTCAGACCTTTAAAAATTCCATAGCTCTATATCCCAAATATCTGAAGATTACCAGAACTAGTATAACTCAGTAGTCTCCATTCCTGAATAACTATTTTAGATAGTATACTTAGTATATAAGCCAGTAGTTATACTATCACAAAATGAACTACCTACTTATTTGTGATATCTGAATCTTAGGTGCACTCTCAAAGGTTTAGAAGTAATTCAGAAGTTTAATAATGATAACAATGATGATGAAAATCAATACAGATATCAATGATAAAAACTGATGAAGATTGATATTGTTAAGTCTAAGATCTAATTCTTAGATACAGAAGTATATATAAAAAAG
>Ga0157357_1001002_pt1 | contig 12017 bp, 7 predicted proteins | sample AttcapACBM1_FD_111485 | JGI IMG/M metagenome (GOLD analysis project Ga0157357, IMG submission 111485) | Fungus gardens microbial communities from leaf cutter ant in Botucatu, State of Sao Paulo, Brazil - Atta capiguara ACBM1 | ecosystem: Host-associated > Fungi > Mycelium > Unclassified ... | reverse complement strand
GAAAATATGCAGAGGCCTCTACTACTATATGAGATACTGACTGATAAAACATAAGGTATATGCAAAAACATGAGATAGTGATCATAATGCCCTTACATTTATTGGGATTTCTACTACTGTTGGTGATAATAGTGTTGTTGCTGTTATCTCAGTTTATAATAAGGAAAATACTACTGCTGAAAAGCTTGTTTCTATCTCTCCTACCTAAGAATCTTACATTTTTCTTTTCCTAATCTCCTTTCTTTTTCTGCTAGCACTTTTATTTATGTCTCTGTCTAGTTGCTCTAGTAAGCATGGTAAAAGTTTGTATTTGTATAAATATAAGTCTTATAAGAGAAGTCTAGGAGATTAAGGTAAGTAGGTATCTATTTTTTTTTGGTAATGTAATTGAAACTATATAAATCAATGCAAAAACAAGAGTTTCATTTCTTTGTTAATGTGGATGCTAGAAAAAACAATATACAGCAACATAGTATAGTATGAACAACTAATAACTATTTACCAATATAGTAAGATTGTTGGTGGAACTTAATATGCACAATATAAGACAAGTGTATAAGAAACAACATGTGTAAGATATATGTTGTCCATATATAAGTGGTATATAGGCTATGCTAATATAAATGGATAAATGACATCTGAGTGACTTATTGTGAGTGCTGTGTTGATTGCAGTATGATTATGAATAAGTAGAATGTTTATAAAATAATGTTAAATCACTTAAAGGGAGAAATAGAAGCTTCAGAGATAAATATAGAGGTTTCATGAACAGATATAGAAACCTTAAAACATGATGAATTCTTTTCACATGTTTTAGTCTTTACAGCTAGTTTTGTCTTCTTAGCAGTTCATACTGTATGTCTTACTTACATCTCTTTCTCTATCTATATCATGTACATATCTCAGAATTAGAACCCACAGATTATCAAGTTTTCACCTAATTCACAAATTAATTAGGTACTATCTATATCATATCCTGAAGAAGCATTTATTAGTGAGAAATAAAAAATATATATACCAAGAGTACTGAGTCTACTATCATATAAATAAGATGCAGAAATATTCCAATACCAAAGACTTTGTGTATCATTGACAGAACTATCCAATCACAATACATGGACTATATACTGTACTTGGAGCTAGAACAATAAAGCTTATACAATCCAATCAGATACAAAGAAAAGTCTTCCCCTTAGCCTAATCTCCTTCTCTTATTTTGACTTTGTAAGGTTCATGAGGTGTGATTCAAGAAGGATTGAGGTATCTCTACTAGATAGTGAATAGTATATTGATAGCAGATAGCCTGTCCTTATCCTATTCCATCCTGACCTCTACTCACTGCTTGGTAGACATCATATGTCAAGTGCACAACCTCAAGAGCATACTCAATACATTGAATGAATGCCTGATATAGGTACTTAAACTCCATTCCAGATTAATACTGATAAGCCAGAGAGAGGACATGATGCCAAGCACATATAAGGCCCTTGAGAACCTCAAACTTTGGACTGACTTGCTCCAGTAGCTTATCAAAGTGTTTGTCTTTGATCAGGATTTGTTTTTTTTTCTTTTGCAAATCATGATCACCCATGAACACTGATAAGGCCTTCTTCAGTGCTATAATCATTTCCCTTGAAGTTCCTTCAGGTCCCAAAAACTTAATGATCAAATGACCTAGCATCCATAGAAACAATTCAATATTATGGATTATGGTGTGTGTAGGCTCATCATCGAACATACAACTCATGAATACAGGTGTTTCCTATGCAAGAATTAAAAAGGCTCAGATAAAATTGCCCAAGAACATACTGTAACATGTTCAGGCCTAGCATAATGTAAATTGAATGAAGGAATATCATAATGCTAGAAGTACACATACCTCTTTGCACCATCCTAGGTCATTGAATAATAGTGATCTGGTGCACACATTACCTTTTCATAAACTAGTCAAGTAAATGAGAACATTGTCAGGATCATCCATCATCTCCTCTGCTTGGGATATAACTGACTTCTCGAAGTCTTTATGTAGTTGTCGGCACAAAGATTTCTTGATTCTCTAATAATTACCAATAATCTGAGGCTTGAATTGCTAGGTGACCTTGCTGTAATCAAAGTCAATCAGATAGTCCACTCTATTGCTGATAATGATGTTGTTGGTGCTGACATCTCGTTAAATGATCCCTGCACAATAACATTTCTCATGCTCTGAACAAGATGTTAGCTAGCATAATTTCTTGTTGGAACAAACTTACCCTCAAGTGCCCTTTGAAATCCATTCAGAAATTCTGTCATGTTTGCACATTCTGTAATCTTGGGTCCAGGTATTCTGAGAGCTATCTACACCAATGTGCAAAAGATCATGGCTGGGGCCCATGTCCTTGCCCCCTGACTCATTGTGTGTTAAGATGATAGAAAGTGGACTTAGTTTTTTATTATTTTCTTTCTCATTTTTATTTTCCTTTTTATTTATTTTTCATCTTTTCTATTTTTAGAACTCTGGGGTTAGGGTTAGAAGTGATCGATCACATCAGTCACATTTGATGGTGTGGTCACAACATCAATCATAGGATGAGAAAGAAAGTCATAAAAGGTTCTAGAACAAGTGACATCATACAATATGGGTACCACATGTTTACCTCATGTACTACACATGGTTGTTTAGGGTAGGGTGCACAGTAGTTAGCACAGACCATCAGTAGTAGTATATAAGGTAAACTAGTTTGTAAAGGAATCTCTATTGAGTTCTCTTGTATTACTCAATACAAGAGTTGTCCTATTGTCCAACCCTAAGGATCTTAGTTCATAACATTGTGGACCTTGTTAGGTCCCATCTCTATGTTTTCAAGGAATTTGAGCATGACTTTTGATCTCCAGTATGCTTCAACTTGGGTATTCTCTCAGGCTCAAGCTCAAGCTCAGACTTAGAGTTCATGTTAATCCTCTTCTGGATATAGTTTCCATATTTCTGCCCTCTACTTGAACAAATCCAGCCATCTCCAAGCAGGAATTGAGGTTTGCACAACAAAAAATAAACTCCTCAAATGGTATGGACTGGAGCTCTTGCTCGAATGGCTAGTTTCTACTGACACCTTCATCCAGTTTAAGTGAAGAGTTCACAAGGGCTAGTGCATTACCATCAAGTCCAGGGAGTCATTGCCATGATTGTTTCATGACATAGATATAAGCCTGAGAGAGAGAGGGGTCAGCATGTCACTTATCCCACTACAAAGATCTCACTTTTTCATTCTTGTTTTTCCAATCTTCCAGTAACACAACCTCCATCACAATTGTTGCTCTTCCCCATAGCCATTTTGTGTCCTGCAATGTAAGACACTGAATTATTACATAATATTACTGTTGATCAATGTTGGCTCTCTGAGATTTGGAAAGAGCTGAATGCAGAGATAACCCAAGGTACATGGTAAGTTGATGAAAACCATTACATCTTAGCCCTATATGATGGAACAACATGATCACTATCCCAAACCTCAATCGATGGATCCCAGCAAAGCTGTTCTGGTGTCAGGGTGGAGCAGCTGGCAAGGGCAGCAATGAAAAGCATAGGTTCCTGGAAACACATCATTGCTCTTGTCTGACCATAGATGGAGTCCTAGAACTTACATTGTAAATATCAATTGGTCCAGAGGATATAATTCCACTATGGTCAAATAGATGCATTGTTACAAATCAAAGATCTTAGAGTAGATTAATGAAAAGAACCTTGTATTGGGTTAACACAAGAAAACTCAATAGAGAACTCTGTATAGGACTGTTTACCTTATATACATATTATATAACATTATCCTTCCAGAACCTTCTACATTCTTCCATGTGTCATGTGACTTGTGACCATGTTATCTGATGTAACTAGCTGTGTGACAGCATGATATTGTCACTCTAACCCTAACCCAAGTCCTAAAAATAGAATAAAGGAAAATAAATTGAAAAGAAAAATTGAGCAAAGAAAATAAGAAAAGTTTAAGTCCACTTCTTTTGTCCTTGACAATAGTTATGTTTCTTAACATCATTATTCTATTTTTTGTACTCTATTTTAGACTTATGATATCATACCATGTGACACATTATGTGACTGCAGTCACATACCTCTTTATTAACTAAAATAAAACAAAAAGTAAAATGAAAACCAAGAAAAATAGATAAAAATGAAATAAAATAAGATAAAATAAAATAAAATATTAGGGTCCAAGCACACTATGACTTATCTGAGAATTGCATCTTTACCTCAAAAAAATGCTCTTAATTCCCTATTAAATAAACATCACTCAAAGAAGGCCAAATTTCATTAATTATCAATAGCTCTTCTCATATGAAAACAATGTTTAAAAATCATGACTTTAATGGTAGACTCTAACAATTATTTAAATGAAGTTTTGGCAGACTTCACAAAAAACTCTCTCTAGATTGTTGCTTAGTAAATACATTTCCTGATTGTTTTTTTTTCTATATAGTGAGCTACAAGAATAAAGAAGCTAAAACTGCTTACTAATGTTATGGGATGCTTTGGACATGAACAATTTTTATTTTCTTCTTCTTTTATTTTCTGACTTTATAGGGATTTTGTTTTCTTTTTCTTTTTCTTTTCTTTTGAATGATGAAGAGGCATGTGACACTGCAGTCACATGACATGTCACATGATGTGATGTCATAGGCCTAAAAATGGTGGGAGGATCTAGAAGATGATGTCAGGGCACATGTATACAACATGGCGATCTTGAGGTGAACATAAGGAAGGAGTATGGACATAAGGGCAGGGTTAATTATTAGTAGCATGGACCATGAGGACTTTGTATAAATAGGACTCTAATTAAGAAGAGGCTCCTTGTTGAGTTCTCTTGTGAACTACCCACATTATATCTGCCTTTGAGATTTACTCGCTTGTGTGATCATTTGTCATTGTAATAAGTGGTTGCCACAACAACTAAAAGAAACTCAATAAAATCTTTGACGATTTCATTTCAAAACCAAACACTGTCATAGTCATATCTAATACTAGTATCTAGAATAATGTCACTACTTCAATTTTGCATATGTGTAATAGTCAGAACATTATTACAAAAACAATTTATCATGCTATAAATGTTACATCTATCAAAGCAGAATTTTTTGCTATTAGATATAGAATTAATTAAGCTGTTCAAGTTTTAAACATTGAATAAATCATTGTCATCACAGATATCATTCCAGCTACAAGATATATTTTCAATTTGTCCACTCATTCTTATCAACTACACTTCATTGTTATATTTTAAGACTTTAGAGCCTTCTTTAACAAAAACTCTAATAATTCTATTTTATTTTGAGATTGTCTTAGTAGTGATAAATTGCCTCCTCATTTGGCAGTTGACAAAGAAACCCTATTTTTCTATGCACATCTTCTTAGGAATTTAGCAAAAAAGAAGAATGCAATTCAATTCTGAAGAACTGGCAAATGACTTTTCAAGCATCAGATTACAAGAAAAAGAACTTCCTAGACTTAAATAATGATAACAACTTATCCACCAGATTCACTTTAAAAGAGATTTATAGAACATTGGAATGGAGTGAAAAGATGATGTTGGTCTTAGAGCAAGAGCGTAAAACAAGGATCAACACTGCTTTGAGTATCAATTTTGCTCCAACTTGATTCCATTCAACGACTTCCACCACAAAAAATCATGTTGTGCGTCTATAGCTGGCAAATCTGATTTGAAGGTGAAGGAGTCCGCTGGTGGCGCTTTGAGAAGAAAGGAGAAGGATGTTGTTGCTTGTCGAACCTTGCTGAGTGAGCTGAGTAGAACCTCAGCAACGTACTACTTCTGACAGAAGATTGCCATTGCGGGTGGGAGGACGGATATATGTCAAGTTCGATGTCTAGGATTATTGTCTAGGATTATTATTGTGAAATATTTCGGTACCCAGTCAGCTGACTTGGGTGGGCTTTCAACCTCTAACAACACCATGGGCCGTTTAAAACCTATTCCAGAGGACACGGTCCCCATACATACTTCAGACTCCCAGCCGGAGAAGGACTCCAGAACCCGTTCCGAGATTCTGATTCTGGACGAGGCAAAGGAAAAGGCAAGGGACCTTCGCGATTTATCCCCGGCATTCGAAAGAGCGATCAAGAAACTTCCGGAGAACATCCGTCAGGAAAATGACAAAGTCTTCGACAAGTGGTATACACTACTGTCTGCAGTAGACACGTATGCCTCGTGGGGAGAGGTGAGGAAACGTGTTCTCAATCTACGGCTTCAAAATGAACCGGGAGATGATCGTATGTAATTTTCATCTGGTGGATTATCTTCTTCACACAGTTCTACAGGAATGGATATATACAACGAGGCATTTGAGAACTTCTCAAAGTTAATGGCTCGGCTGATTCACTACATGCCATCGCCTTCCAGTTTTGCAAAACCTGGTGGATGGGGCCAAATTCAGAAAAAGGACCCTCCTATTCTCTGCTTTCGTCCAGCTTCTGCCACTGGTCTTCCACTGTGCACACTGCATGAGGTCTTCCGCCAATTTCAACGCGAAACGTCTGTTCTCCTTCCAAATGACCTGGTGACGGCCGAAGCGGTAGCTGCCCGGATTGCTGCCTCTAGACTTTGTCTCGAGATGGCAGATGAGTTCGAGAAAGAGAATGAGCGCGGGGAAGCTTTCGATTCTTGCGTGGCTGACCTTCTGGGGGAGATGGAGAAGCAGCATTTTTTGAGACCAAAATCAGCCATTCACTATGGCAGGGTTGATCGGTGTATTAAAGAACGTGACATAGTCATAGCCATCCGCGAGGATAAGGTGGAATCTGGATGCGGAGGATGTGATGTATACATGCAGATCGCTGCCGATTACCACTTCCTCGTGAGGGTCCTCACTGGCCGGGCTGAGACAAACCCAAAAGCCGATAATTTTCTCAGCAATGGAGCGCCATGTTTCTTGATCTGTGTCCTGGGTATGTACGCCGTCCACTGATCTTTGCAATTTGCAATTACTGGCTCGTTTCTGTCTAGGACACATGTTGTACATCTGTGGTGGATTCTATGATGGGTACAAACCAGTCGTGGAGCCGCTTTCCAAGCCAGTGTTCATGATTTCTGACCTCACTCACACTCGTCATGTTGAGGTAGCAACGCTGTTGTGGGCATTGGTCAGGGGGATAACCTCTTTGAGACAGTGAGTGCACCATGCGCCATGAGATCATGTTGAGGCCTCTGTTACTTATCTTGTATTGATCGCAGGCTAGTGTACCAGCCACCCGAACCACCCGAAATCCTATATGCACCTTGTACTCCTCGCATATACGGGACCTGTGAATTGATTGGAAAAGCGAAAGATGAAACCGGCACTCTTACTTTCAAGTCCAGGCTAGACGAAGGTGATCAGCAACTACTTCTTGCCACTCTCAACTCTTCTTCCTATCTCAACCAACCCATTGTTGTCAAGCTAGTCTCTGGCTCCTATTCGCAACAAGTGCACGAGCATTTGGCAGCTAAGGGACTGGCTCCGAAACTGTATGGCTATGCCAAGGTGGACGGCGCACCCACTGCTTATGTCATGGAGTACCTTGATCCATCTGAATGGGAAACACTGCATAGATCTATGAATGAGAATTCTACAGTCCTGTTTCGCACTGAACTACGGAAAGCTCTTGAAGACATTGTCAGTGCCCTGAAATCTAAGAACTACGTCCATGGTGATCTTCGGCCTAATAATATTATGATCCGCAAGGATCTGTCGAAGCAACCACTGGGCCTTATGGTGGTTGATTTTGACTGGGCGGGAGAGGCAAGTAAGGTGTATTATCCTGCAGAACGGAATCCAGAAATCACAGGCATCAAGTGGCCTGGTGAAGCTGGAGGAAAGATTGAGAGTGATCATGATTGGAAACTAATATCATCCTGGCTTCAGTAGTTAAAGAGTGGTTTATATTGTGGTAAAGTTTTTCTAGATTTGTGTAGTTGAATTATGATATGAAGCATCAAAATTTTCAGAATAGGAGTAGTAAGAATTGAAGAAGTATTTGTTAAAGTGTGAAAATATCCTTATTATTTATTTATCAGCTGTAATTAGCATAATATATAAGGTACAAGATGATTATTCAAAGTTACTTCAAAAAATCACTTTAAGTATGTCATCTATTTATAGCACTATAAATTAGCATAGCAAATATACTTGCATGTCTCAAGTATTTATACTTTATTCTTTAATCTTCTGTTGTAGCAATCATAGTCAAGATAACTAATGACTTAAATTTCTGTTATAGACTAATTTAAGTATATCTATCTTTGGAGATAGATAACACATATTCTTTTCTACTTCTACAAAATTTTGTCATATAAATTAGTCAATTTATCACAAAATAAACTACTTACTTGTTTGTAATATCTAAACCTTAGATATACTCTCAGAGGTTTAGAAGTGATTCAGAAGTTTAATAATAATGACAATAATAATTAAGATTAATACAGATATCAATAATAAATAATGAAAATTAATGATGAATAATATTGTTAACTCTAATAGAGACTGTTATCTGTCATAGCAGAGATCAGGCTAATTTTGGAAGGTAATTAATTATGTCACTATATTGATATACTTATATCTCTATCAATACTTGTCACTTTAAGATACACTATATATTATTAGAAACTGTTTGATGAGTAATTTCCAATACAAGTTTAATTGTATGAATTTGTCTAGTAGTTTATGAGATATTAGCCAATGAAACTTTTACAGTTACTAATGGCCTGATATCTCAGTTGTTTGTTGTTACTTTTGTATATTCTGTATATATACAAATAGCTATTATTTAGGACTTCCTAATACAATTTAGTTTGTGAAAATTAGTTTACTAATTATAGAGATACAAGCTGAATGAAGTTTGTGATACAATTATAGCTATAATTATCCTATTGAGCTTAAGCAAAGCTTCTAATTAATACTAAATAGTAATTATTATCTATAGTCTTATTTTCTATTTCTACTCTTGATTATTATTTTAGATACTTGTTGTATACTGGTCTGAGATTATATAATTTTCATTATAAATAAATGCTTATATTATCTCTAATTTATTTCCAGAGCAGATAGTTGCTGTTTCTTATTTAATTTATATAATTTATACTAGTATAAATTAATTAGACTCTATTTTATAGCTAATTACTTCATAAATGATTATATAACATATTAATTTTCTATTTTGGACTGAAGGTTAAGGTTGGCATGATGTCACAAGTCACAGTCACAAATTGTTATATATCATGACTTAGTATTATATATTAGTTATTATTATTATCACTCAGTTACAAGTAAAAGCTTCTAGAAAAAAATGATATCACTATAATATATTTGATATATGTTGACCTTAAGAATAATACATAGCCTTTAGGGTAGGTTAATGATACTGTAGTATAGACCAGTAACTTGGTATATATAAGATAGACATTTTTGTACTGGGAACTTTATTGAGTTCTCTTGTGTTTATCTGAATACAAGGTACTTTCTCTTGGTCTACTCTAAGATCTTAAGTTTATAATATTTACAGAACTTCACATTTAAGAGTATTAGTCTAACCAAAATAGTTATTTATTTTTTAAATATCATCTTAGTTATTATATACTAATATTTAAGTTAGATAAGTATATTATAAGCCTAAAAATTAACTAATATTAACATCTTTTTCTAATGTTAATAGTCATATATTGTTAAGAGGGTTAAAAGAGAATAATTCTTGCTTCAAGCAGATATCTATAATTAGTCATACAAAAAAGAATCAGATTAAGTATAGAAACTTATCTAGAAATAAATGTGATTATCTATAGTATTGGACAAAGTATCTGAGGGAATTTTCAGAGCTATTTTGTTATAACCTTAGCTCAGAGCTCAGATTGTTATGACCTTAAGCTAGAGCTCAGGTTGCACTTAGGTAAAAACTTGAGAAAAAAGAGTATTGTGTAGTCCATGCAACATATAAGTCAGATAACATGAGGAAGCAATAAGGATGAAGCAAGGTAGGAGTACCTACTACATGAGGCACTGACTGATACAACTACAGTGCAGCCGATCATGTCATCATACCCTCTGCCCATCTCCATGATGTATTCTTGAGATATCAATTGTAACAATACCACATTTTCAGCTTTCATGTCCTTATGAGTTTAGACCAATACCTTCAGTTCTCCTTCCACATGCATTATGACTGTCTTCTTGTTAGGACTTATAATGACTCATCCTTGATTATTGATTGCAATGAAAAACAGTTCATATGGCGGTCCCCCTTAGAACATCCTGATTAGATATATATTTCTCAATGTTTCTGAATTGTATTTGTTGTCTACTAAGCTACTTCTTTCCAAAAGTCAGGGTCTTGTTTACCCCTAGATCGAAGTGATTGGTAATGAGGTGGTGGTCGGAATATTCTTGTCTGAGTGAGTAACTTGACAAATTTCATGTGTTTGATAAAGTTGTGAACTTCTTTGTCAATAAAACTTGAGCTCTTAGTGGAACTTGATTCTGACACTTTATATAGTTTGATTAAGATCACCTCTTCTTCTCTTCTACCTTCCCTTTATCTTTTTCTTGTTGATTGTCCTCCATATATAGTTCTTGAATTTTCTGAATATTATCGTCCATATAACTGTTGCCTCTTTCTTTATATTGATCCAAGTCATCAGCTAACATCCTTTGGACTTTAAATGCTCGTTTATCCATATTGCTTTGAACCAAGTATTAAAGGTCCTCTGATATCTGAGTGATATTTGTCACATTTATTGTTCTATTATTTATACTTGCTGCCAAGATTGGTCCTTCCACCTCTGTTATCATTGTGTTTGCTTCTTCTGCCATCTTCTTGATATCCTTCACCATTCTCTATACATCTATCATTGTCTCCAACCCTTTCAATGTCTTGTGATATAATCTCATCCAATCTTCTCTTTCTTTCTTCATAACTTGAGCCTAGTCCATGTTATTTAGTTTTCTGGAAATGTATGGATTTGGGGAAGTAGAAGTGGTAGTATAGTTGGTGTTGTTGTTGATAAGTTGAGAAGACATTTGTTTTGAGAATTTGAGTGAATGCTTTGCTGTTAAACTGGGATTTTACTTCCCCTCTTTATAGGTTTCGACTTGAACACCTTGCCCAATAGGCTTCTATTGCCTCTTTTGTATGAGGCAACCCCATTTCCGCTATCTACTAGTCATGTTCATCTCCATAGCCCTTCTAATGAACCAAGTATTGTATTCTCCTTTCATATTTCCTATGCTTCCTGACTTCTTCCACCTTATATTCCTCTTCTTTATTAATAATTGTTGGTAGAAGTGCTGGTTCCTCATGTTGTCCTTTGAACTTTGGCTCCACACATTGTGTCAGCAGGCCCTTGTTGAAAATATTATGAATCACCCATCCTTCCTGAAGTTCTAGTTGAAATGCTCCCAAGCCAATATCCTTTGAAATCTTAAAAGGCCTATATCTTTTATTATCCAACTTCTTTGAGGGTCAATTCAAATGAATATTCTTGTTCTCTAGCCATACATTGTCTCTGATCTTTAGTCCTTGAGGATTCCACCTTTTCTTGTCAAACTGCTTCTTCATCTTTTTCTGTGCTTCTTTTATTGTCTTTATCACCTGTTCCCAACTCTTCTGTATTTCAATAAGGAATTCTTCTACTTGTGGAATTCCTGTTTGAACCACAAGGTCACCTTTCCATAGGTATCTTCCAAAGTTTAGCTCAAACAGTGTCTTTCTAGTTGCTATATGTTTTTTGTTGTTGTATTAAAATTCTGCTGCAGCCAGCCAGTTCATCCAATTGTCTTGTTGATAGTTTACATAGTGTTGCAGAAACGTTCCTATCTCTTGGTTTATTCTTTCTATTTGACCATCTGTTTGAGGATGGTATGCCATTGATAGTTGTCTCTTTATTCCTAGTGCTTTTGTAAACTCTTCCATAAGCTTCAATGCAAATTGTGGTCCCCAATTGCTAACAATCTTCCTTGGTATCCTATATAGCTTCCAGATATTGTCT
>Ga0157357_1001000_pt1 | contig 12019 bp, 9 predicted proteins | sample AttcapACBM1_FD_111485 | JGI IMG/M metagenome (GOLD analysis project Ga0157357, IMG submission 111485) | Fungus gardens microbial communities from leaf cutter ant in Botucatu, State of Sao Paulo, Brazil - Atta capiguara ACBM1 | ecosystem: Host-associated > Fungi > Mycelium > Unclassified ... | reverse complement strand
GAACTCTGTACAGGATTGTCTACCTTATATACAAATACCTAATGGTCTGTGTGAGCTATTTCTAGCCTACCCTAAACAACCATGTGTATGCCTTAAGGTCAACATGTGTTTCACATGTTGTATAACATCATCCTTTTAGAACCTTCTACATTCTTCTATGTGTCATGTGACTTGTGACCATGTCATCTGATGTGACCTGCTGTGTGACAGCGTGATCTTGTCACTTCTAACCCTAACCCTGGTTCTAAAAATAGAATAAAGGAAAATAAATCCAAAAGAAAATCAAATAAGAAAAGAAAAATGAAAAATATTAAGTCCACTTCTTTCGTTCTTGACAGATGTGAGTACTAATTGGTGTGTCACCATTGAACACCAGAGGTCGAGTTTAATAAGAGATTATCTTTGTCGATTATCAGACTAGCGAATTACAGTGTAACTACTAGTCTTATATACAAACTAATAGTATAGGAGATGCTCAGGGTTGAGACACTGACAGAAGTAACTCTGTCATAAAAGACTGAGTTGAATAGGAGTATCTCCGCTGTGGAAGATGGAATATCCGGAGGGTTGCAGCACTACCATGAGACATGTTGCGAGAAAGGTGGCCGCCGTGGAAGACAGGCTTGTATGGTTCAGAGGTGGTTTCACTATGGGAACATTATTTCCAGACAGGTGGACTTGTATATGACAACTTTATAACATTATCTATTCCAGAATCTTCTATGTCCTTCTTTGTATCACATGATTGTGTAACCTGTGACTGTGATTGGTGTTACTCTTTGTAACTTGTGTAACTATCATACTTCTTTGTCTAAGTCCAAAATAATAAAAATAAAAATAGAACCCAAAATAAAATGAAAGAAAAATGAAAATAAAAAATAAAAGAGCAAGAAAATAAAATAAAGTCAAGTCCATCATCCACAACTCTGATGGGAGCAGTCTTCTGAATAGGTAGACTTAGCATATAACACTTAACCACAGATAAAAACTTGCTAAAAAATATAATAGAGTACTACTTGTTATTTTCCTTGGACTGTTAGGACAGAACTTATTATGAATTACTATCTCATAATCAACTGTATCTTCCATTTCTCTCATATAATAGTAGAAATCTCCTCATTTTCTCTTTATTGTTTTCTCAAGGACATCTTACTTATTCTTTATAGTCACTAGGTATATATAGTAGTAGATACAGTCCTGTATATTTATACTTTATCAATTGATCACCTTCCTACTTCTTTCTCAAACTTTTATCTTAGTTGTAACCTGAGCCAAGCTTAGAACCATAACACTTATATGTATATTTCTTTACAACAGCTGCCCATATTTCCACAGCTGACTATTTTCTGCCTGTAACTATTAATATTGAATTAAGTAGTTATTGGGATAAGAGTGATTTTGCTAGGTTTTTATTTCAGTCCTATTCATGAATCTCAGTGGTAGTTTTGAACAGGACAGTTGGAGCAGTAGAGGATGTAGGCAGTGTGGCAATAAGAGGGATGCAACAGACACAGCCAAGGCAGGTGAGATAAGGGAAAAAACTGTCATTGTAGGTAAGCTACCAGTAGTTGGCCAAACTTTTCTTCTATTGTAGTGGCCTCACAAATCCTTTTTAACATAGGTACAGTAGTAGATAACATATTGTTCATAGTAGTAGACATTGATCACAAGTATATCAATAACAATCTGTAGATTTAGCAATGGTCAGGGCCCATAATTTGTAGTGATTAGAAGACTCAGTCACTTGCAATACAAACAAGAACTTGGTATATTGATCTATAGTAATTAAAAGACTACAAAGGTATAAGTCTGAGTTAATACAAAGAAATAGTTAACTGGCTCACATCATTCACTCACAATACAGACAAGAACTGAGGTGAATGTCTACAAGAGTCTAATATTTATGCTATGAGATGAACAGTACATATATGAAATAAAAACAAATATTCAGAACAGTATAAGGTAATATAAAGCAAGCACATAGTACAGTGGCATCAATATATACACTCACACACAATGGCTCAGTGTGTACTTGTATTTTCCTACAGAGTAAACTCTGCTATGGAAGACTAAGTACTCATAGAGTTTGAACAAAGCATAACATTACTACAGAAAACAAGTCATGAAATAACACTGCCATGGAAGATGGGCTATTGTCAGGGTTGGACTTAGTATATGAAACTCATCATGTAAATTAATCCAGGAGATTGGAATGTTTATTATAGATATATAGGATGTCTGTTGCCTCCAGAAACCTTACTCTGTTCTCTTAGGTTCTTCTGAAAGTAGGCAGTGTATTTACTGCAATATGTCAATGAAACTTAGGTTCTCCTGGAGGTTATGAAAGTCTGTGTAACCCCACAGACTCCACTAGTCACCCCAATACATACTACTATGGTGCAAAGCTTCAACCCATAGGCTTTGTCGATTCTAACTATGCTAATAATCATGTCACAAGAAGATCAACTGATGAACATGTTTTCTATGTAGGGGGAGGACTGGTATCATAGTCAACCAAGAAACAGGAGACTGTAGCAACATCAACAATAATGGAGCAATAGACATGACAAAGACCTACTGAGGGCACAAAAGAGCAAAGCATATTGATGTGCAACACCATTTTGTAAAAGAGAAAGTCAAAATCAGAGAATTCTTGCCTATCTATATTCCTAGTGAAGAAAATATCACTGACTTATTAACCCAGCCACTTCCAAGAGATATGACAAGGAACTTTATAATGCTTTTGGGACTATATGAGCTAGGAAAGGCAGAGGAGCAGGTGGAGCAGAGAAAATGATCTAGGTGACTATAGTGTCTGGGGGAGTGTTGGCTGAGGTACAATATCCAATACAATAGTTCAAAATTCAGTTATGTAGAAAGGGAGTTGCACATGTCACGTCGGCGTTTACCAGCTGAGCGGCGGAGGATGACTCAACCATACGTACTTTTTGTCTTCTTTTGTCTTCAGAAGCTTCATTTGAATCGTACTATAAGCAGATCAAAATATTAAGATCTATAGCTGGGACCTATCAGCAACTATGACGTCCTCACGGCCAATTTCTCTTGCGGGTCACACAGATGAAATCAATATCTATGCTACTTTCCAACGTATCTTGAAGGATGAACAGGCGTGTATCTACCACTGGCATACCTATAGTTGTTTCTCATCGCCTTAAAGATATCCCCGCCCCTTGCTGCAATCTTAACCCTCACGGAGGTTATTGAAAAATCCAACGGTGAATGACTCGCCATGCGGCCAAAGCTTCTATAGCTCATTTTTCTCTAGCTGACACTATGTTTGAGCTGGTGAAAGCTCTCAATCATGGGGCAGAAGTATTGAAACTTCAGGTCCCAAACCCCATTAGTCCTAATGCAGGTTGCGAGTTGTTCATTGCTTTTGTGACCTTATTCCCACACAACTCTGTTGTGCGTCTCCAAAGCTATTTCTACAGGTTCGCCATCTCACCAAGAAACCAGAATTTCCTGGATCTCAAGAGAGAACTCGTTCGGCAAGGCCAACAATATGTTGCAGAGGCTTTGACCTACCGCCAAAAGATAGCCGATTTGGCTGTTGGATTCATCAAAGATGGCTCTGTTGTGGGTGCCACTATGATCAATCAAATGAGCTTGCTTTAATCGGTATCATAGATTTTGACACATTCTCACTCCAGGGTGGTCATGCAGACCTTGCTTCTGGCTCACAAGCGCAAAAGAATATCTGGTCTGTTCCCCCTGATGGAATACTGTCTTTTTGTCTGCTTATCCTGTGTCACTACATAGTCTTTGTGACAGAAGCGCGCCCCCGAGGACTTGGGTGCGTCTCTTCGGATCTTTGAAGCATGATGCTAATAAGATGTTCAGAATCAAGACAGCCGAGGCGTTAATTGCAGCTGGTATACCATGTTCTGTAATATTGGACGCAGCCGTGGCATATGTCATGGACAAAGTCGATTTCGTCCTTGTTGGCTCAGAAGCTGTGGTGGAAAGTGGAGGGCTCATAAACGCAGTGGGCAGCAACCAGATAGCGATCATTGCAAAAGCTGCCAACAAACCGTTTTACGCTTTGGCGGAAAGGTGAGTGTTTATATTGCATTGTCATGTAACCCGCGGCCTAATTTTGTTGTAGTTACAAGTTTCATCGCCTCTTTCCTTTGTCACAATACGATCTGCCGAGTCACAGTACCAAAATACTGTCGTTCATGCAAACTGTTAAAGCAGAGGATCTGGTCATTACACCTTCTGCTGATGACAGTCAGAAAAACTTCAACACTTCTGCTACGGATTCTCCCGTAAGATTTACACAAGAACACATTTGTGAAAACAGTCCCGACGTTGACTATACAAGGTACGTCCGGCTCTTAAGTGTTCCCTCAGTCCACTGATGTTCATTTGAGGCCGGACCTGATCTCCTTGGTATTCTCTGATGTGGGCAGTCTGACACCCGAAGGCGTTAGTCAGTACCTTGTCGGCATGTTTGCTGAGTGAGAAATGTATCCGTTTGTGCTCCTTCACTATCATAGGTGCAGGTTGAGTAACCAAACTGGCACCGAGCCTGACTGTCTTTTGATAACCGTTGTTTTCCGAGGATTTTGTTTTTGAATAGGAGGCAACTTCCACATGTGCGAGTATTAATGTCTCATGTCTTCCACGATATGATCTTAGTGCGGCGGGCATTCACTTGTCTACGACCTATGTATGGATACCACCGTAATGAGGTATGCCCTCAACCAGCAGCACTAAGAAGAATTCGGCTGGATCCCGCGTACTATCGTGACGTCTGCGACCCATTATATTCAGAAGATGGTGTCATAGTTCGTTTCTGAGAACCAATCATGTTCCGGGATCAAGAATATGTTTTGAGTTCTTGACATGCGCTGCCGTTGCGGAAGTACAGATTCCAGACAATTCACTAAGGAAACGTTGGATCGATATTTGGGACCTAGATTTTCGAGAACCTTGCCCATAAGCATATGACGAGTATCTTGATACAACTCGAAAAAGTTTGTGGCCAGGTGTGGTTATCATTATTCAATTAGTGCTTGCATTGATCTGTTCGGCGACATCAAGGGAGTTTTGAGGACCATAGCAGTATAAAACTGAAAACCATATGGCAATACCTACGTGTCTTCTAGCTTCATTTCTTCCACCCAAACGGTCTATCTTCTGGTGATGTGCCGCTGGCGACAGTGAGTGGATAATGAACACACAAAGGAACGTCCGACGTAATCAGGACTAACAGAGTGAGACATCTATATGCTGAGTGTGAACATTCTGCGGGTATGGTACGTCAAATTTAGCTCCTTCTGCGTCACTAGTTAATGACATCTGAATAGCCTGATGAACTGGTAATCCGCTTGAGCATATGGAACCTCTTTCTGTTCCTGAGGTGACTTCCAGGTCGAGTGCGGAAACCGCTTCTGTAAATTTAGTCCAAATCATCCTCCACATTGTGGGCCCAATTGTGCCTCGACCTGCTGGCAATAGTGAGCTTCCCAGAAAATTAGACGCAAATGGATTCACTCACCTCTAATATCAATTCTTCAGTCGTCAATTTCCAGAGCAATATGGTAAGTTCCGTCCCTGTTGATGGGACGCTCTTGGAATTTGCTCATATTGGTAGACGTTACGCATCAGGGGATTTGTCCGAGATGTGCTGCAAATGCATGAACTGCGATCAGTAGGAGCAAGGCCCTAAAGGACATGATGACGCAATGGATATGGGCTCTGAGTATTTGAAAAGGTGGGAAAACAATAACCACTTTGAAAGCTATGAGAGCTATGTAGTAATGAGGACGGTCTGAAACCATACTGGAGATTGTTTGTGGAGAATACCGCGAAAGCCTCGGAAGGTACATGAGGTGTGAATCGGAGAAAGAAGCTAGAATATGTCCAAACTAATGCGAGCGAAGAACCCATTCGCTATGGATCATGCAGTCGAGGAATGGCATCAATCATACAATTATTGTGATAGGTGAGGCCGGATACGAATAACCGGGATTTCCAAGTCCGCCAAGGAACCAGACTTGTTGATTGGTACATAGATCACCAAGTCGCAGAAAGGGACACAAGACGCATAGAACGATGACAACTGATCATTGGCGTACCTGTGCACGCCTGCAACACGCACCACCTTGGAGCAAGACTAAAGTAAGGCAATAGCATTCCAGGAGACTAAAATCTTCCCTCCGTCGCATGACCCTGAGTCGAGGATATGTCATATTGTTAAGAAGGCTCAGATTGGAAACATCGTGGCGTGACCTTCGAGCTTTACTTGAGAATAGCAAAGACATTACTTCATAAGTGAATCTGAGATGTCCTGTTGAAGCGGTTAATATCAAATTAGAGGTTTGTACAGGAGTGCCGCGGAACTGGTTCTATCAGAGAGTGTGACCAGAGCAGTAGGAGCGGACGGCGGTTTGAGGGGACCAGAGAATTTGACTGTCCTCGTGGAACCAGCGCTGGGGTGATGGGATATTGTCACCGGGATACCGAAAGAAGATGTTCCAAGCAGCAAAATGGACTATTGAGCAAGATAGTCGATGTCCGCAAGAATTCTAATTCTCCAACCCAGGATGTCAATAGATTTTCTGGTACATTACGTTATCAAGAAGAACCAGTTTAGAACAATTACTCTACCATGGGAGACAACTCACAGTGGTATTTCCCTCTATCAGCTCTTGCATCGACCCCTTCCGCTTCTCCGAGGCCAAGGGAGCTCTATGATAGAGCCAGAGGTGTTGAGTTCCTCTTTCGGCTGGGTTCATCTCTGGCTCTGTCAGTTTTTATGATTTCAGTCATCATTATCTGACGCTGTCCTCAGTCCTACTTCAGCTATGTGCACAGCAGCAACTTGGTTTCATCGCTTCTATATGAGATACTCCATGAACGACTTTCACCGTCAAGTACCTCAATCCCCATCGCTCGAAATACTTTACCATAGCTCACCCATTTTTAAAAGGATGTTGCTGCCACTTGCATTTTTTTAGCTACAAAAACGGAAGAATGCGGCAGAAAGCTCAGAGATGTAGCTAGGATATGTCAAGCAAAAATACATAGCACGGATGTCAGCAACATTCCCGCTGATGGTAAAGTACGCTGAACCATAGTAATCGCTTGATTATCGTGAATTGAATCCTTTCATAGGATGTTGAACAATGTCAGGCAACTATTCTCTTCATAGAAGAAGTACTTCTGGAGGCGATTTGCTTTGATTTTGTTATAGAAAATCCTCATTCTCACTTGGTCGACATTTTCGACGCCGCTTCAACGGATGACCTAGTACAAGAGTACGCATGGAGTATTGCACATGACTCGTAAGTTCTTCGGAACACGCAATCAGCTGCTTAACAACTCGAGCTGTATCCAGATACCGTACACCCCTCTGTGTCTTTTTCTCCCCCAAAATCATCGCAGCTGCCTGTTACGTTCTCGCTCAACGAATCCACGACGGACCTAATTCGCCCTCGCTAGATGCTCGCATCTCTGCTACTGCTTCTTCGATGTCCTTGCCAACCCCTCCCACCCATAAACCTCCATCTCCTGATGCAACGAGGTTTGCGATAGAGCATTTCCAACTTATTGAGGATGAATTGTCATCCGTTGCTGGTATGGTAAAGTCAATTTGTGTTTGTGTTTTTCGTTCTGATTTCTCTACACAGTTGTTGTTGTGATACTTCTTGATTTCTACAATGCACAAGACGTAGATTCCTATCCATACATCTCAAACATTAACACAGTATGTCCATGTCCATGGCGTGGATTAGACGTCTGATAATTCTATGTTCACGTAGGTCATGCCACCAACATCCTCTCTCTCTAATGGATTATATGACTCGTTCTCCGTGATGGCACAATCAACATCCAATGACGTAAGTGCACAAGAATTATTTGAGAGCAGAACACCCAACTCCTCTCATGGTGGTTGCACCCCCGCGACGACGGCTTGAAAGCCCAATGAATACAATTAGATCAACCATTCACCAAGTGGTCCCGCCATTGGTACACCTCCGTTGAGCCTCCAAGCTGTACCACTGGAATCTCCTTCAGTGTCCCCGATCGAATCACGCCACTCTAGGATGAAATCAACTGATCGGGACAAATCCCTCTCAGTGGGTGGCGCTGTATAGTCCTCTATCCCCTGTTGGGATGTAATAGCTGACAGCAAGGTTAGATGAGCAGAAGTGCCTGCAACTTGGATTCCAATTAGTATATAGAATACTTGTTTCAAAGACTGTGCGATATACCTTGGCTCTTTCCCTTCCAATTGAATTCTGAGACCGCCAGTGCAGCGATTTCAGCCTGGTTGGCGGGAAGTATGATTTCAGCTCGTAGTGCATTCAGTGGCTCAGGAACCTACATATAGCCAGTGATCAGTCAAGCCGAGATCTTCGAGAGGGCAAAGAAGATGTCACGGTGCTGGTAAGCGACGTCGCAAAGCTGAGCAGGCCTATTGATGTGCCTGAGGTCACTGGAGCCGATACGACCCACCTTGGGTCTCTGATAGGCACCCGAGCGTCCCATAGCAGAGGCTATCCAATAGGTCAGACATTCAAGGACATTGGGTGTATGTTCATCCAAATGCCAGACATCAGAAATCATTCCTGAACACCAACCTTACCACCAAGTCAAGATTCAAGACGGGCAGTAGTGATATGGTGCTCACCATCGGAAAAACAACCAAACGCCCAGGTGTTCCAAGATGTGATCACAAACCACTTTGTGTTATGTTTGACACAAGTGTCCCAAAGCTGAACCTGGATGAGGAAAATACTAGTCACTGACAGAATGCTCACTTTGGCCCATATTTTATGTTTACTCTGAAGGTCACTAGGATATAAATGCCCCGGGGGTATGTGCGGAGGAAGCTGGGAAGTTCAGTACGCGTCTTCTGGAAAGGATAACACACCTCACCGAACCGCATTTGATAAAATCCTCAAAATCAACTTGACTCAAAATCCAGGGAGGTTGATACGCTACGACAAGCGCGTTTTGTGGGACTTGACCACTTCGCTGAGTCTTCGCCCATAGGAAGTAACCGAAAATTTTGTGGTCAACATCAAAGCCTTCTTGTTTTTTGAATTTCCATTGCCGTGTGTCGGGAAAGAGAATATGAAGTAGCCTCTGAGATGACTTCAGAGGTAGAGCATCTAAAATTGCTGCGAGCCTGTCCAAAAACATGATAACGGGTGTTCGAAGGAAGCCATCCTACACACGCACCGATCAATCGTATCGATGGGATAGTCTACTCTATCGGAATGGCCATCCCGCCTACGGGTACCGAGCGACAGGGCTTCTGTAGATTGAGCATTTCTGTACTCGAAAGTTACGTTACGAATGTTGAATGACGTCCCTTGTATCGGCCATGAGGTGAGCTTGTCATCGTGCGCCTCAATTTATACTCACAACTGATGACTTTTCGAGCGAAATCAGGGGGGTCAATCTGAAATATGGTTTCTAGGCGTCTCCATGCCTCAGACCTGACTGTTAAGCGGTTTCGACTACTCCTGTGACCAGGAACGGGCATTACAGGTATGCCCACATTGTCTCGTATATGAGGAAGCGTAGTATTGGTGACATATTGAAAGAGGCCCAGACGAGGCATTTTTTGTTGAAGGTTGGCAACGGGAGCGTGGCGAGTAGATGGCGAGTAGATACTTGTAACTGTAAAAGTTCATTATGTACCCGCTTGAACTTTATTATGCACCCTCAAGACAAAGGTGAACAACGCTGCTTATTTTGGAACAATATGACTCAGTTGCCGCGGTGTCACACGTGGATTCCGTAACAAGCAAACAAGCAAAATTACAAGCAAACTACAGCAAACCAGTGCCAAGACGGTGAGGACTAGTCTACAAGGCCCGATGTCAGGATATCATCAACAAAGGGTAAATAGCTAGAGGGAGGAAGTGGGGGCGAAGTTTACTGGTAAATGAGAGATGTGACGTTTCCTTCACAACGAATAACTTTTGTTTAACCTTTTTTTGTTGCGGAACAACACATTTCATAGTTTTTCCCTGGTTAAACCCTAAACTCCGGGCTGATTTTCGACAGAATATGTTGACGTCGGATCGAGGGGTCATCGGAGGGTCCTGTGTTGGACAATAATGCTACTGATTTCGGTCACAGAGAATGGAGTTGACCTTCTCTTAGACCACAGATATCTGTCATTAATTGTCCAAAATATTATGATTTCCTTTCAAATGCAATTCATGGTATGGACTATAATTGTAGGTTATCCACTTTACTTTTATACTCTCTATGCTTGTGTTGTAGCTACCACCAGTTGGGACAATGTCAGGCTTATGGCTTACTACTGTAGGCTTATTCAAAGACTCTGGGATATATTATGGTATGCTTGGACCCTCATATTTTGATTTTCTTTTCTTTTCTTCTATTTTTCTTGATTTGATTTTTCATTTTTTTAGTCAATAAAGAGGCATGTCACACAATGTGACATCATAGGTCCAGAAGATAGTAGAAGGAACTAGAACAATGATGTCAGGGTACACAACTATGGTATATTAGTCTTATAGTATAGGTATAGTAGACTTATAAATAACATATTGTCATAGCCTGACTTTTGAGACTTCTGATGTTAGACTTGATAACAGTAGACTTGTTCATTTTTCATTTTTCTCCTATTTAAGTTTCTCTTATTTTTCCATTTTGACTTCTCTCTATTCTTTTTTTTGGACTTAGTAAAAAGAAATAATATGATATTATATATAACTATTACAACTGTCATAGTAATGTGACAAAATGTGACAGCTGTCACATATCTGTTACACACATCACACTGTCACTGTTACTGTCATAACATCATGTAACACATAAAAAGAAAGATAACATTATATATTATATAATATGATGATTTTTATATATAACTTATAACATTTAGGGTAAATATGAAGTATGCATAGACTATATGCTAGAGATATATAAAGTAGACACATTTATACAGTAGACACATTTATACTAGGAACTCTACTAAGTTCTCTTGTACTAACCAATATAAGATTACTTTTTTGTTCTCTTAGACTTAAGTTATAACATTTGAGACTTTTACTTTCTAACTCTAAATAAGACTCTAATCAGTTCCAAGTATACTAGTTCCAAGTGTACTTTTGCATCTATGCTCACTTGTATATAGATTAGTCTCTTATATTTTATTTTCTAGTAACTTGTTATCTAAACTCTGGATTATTCTATCATATTAGGGGAAATTTACACTCACCATAGATATCTATAAATATAGTATAGAAGATAGAAAATGGAAGAGTAACTTAGCAATATAGGAAAAAAAAGAGTATCAGAAGTAATGCTATATAGATAATCAACCTTGGCTTCAACAAATAGTGTTACACCTAGCCTATTTATTGTATGATTATAATTTCAGATAATAGGAGCTTGGAAAGACTTAAGACAAGTATGGCACAAGTCTAAATTGATTATCAGACTAAGAAATAGTACATAGTAGCTAACATTCTTAAATATGGAAGTGTAAATCTAATAATATTTTATTGCTATACATACTTTAGGTTGTTATTTGGAACTCTATGAAATTGATGGGGAATACAGAATTTAGTTCTCAAGTTGATGGGTGATTGGAATGAAGTATGATTCACACTGGAAAAGGATAGAAAGAATGCAGATATTAGGTAGTATGTAATATATACAGTTTCTTAGTCTAATAATCAATTTGGATTAAGTATTATACTTATTCTTAGTAAATATCCAAATCTTCTTGTCCTAAATTACAACTATATAATGAAGTTAAAGCAAGCACAACATCTTATAGTTAAAGTCAAGACCTCTATATAGCACTTCACTTTTATATCACTTTTGTATCTATTTTTACTAAGTTCCCAAATCAATCTGTCTTCTATACTACATTTATAAATTTACTTGATGAGTATAAATTGCTGTTAGATAAAGAACATGCCCATAAGAAGAAACTATTTATGAGAAAATTCCAGAAGACATTAGAAAAGTATGGGAATGTTATCTAATGCATACAGAT
>Ga0157357_1000998_pt1 | contig 12030 bp, 7 predicted proteins | sample AttcapACBM1_FD_111485 | JGI IMG/M metagenome (GOLD analysis project Ga0157357, IMG submission 111485) | Fungus gardens microbial communities from leaf cutter ant in Botucatu, State of Sao Paulo, Brazil - Atta capiguara ACBM1 | ecosystem: Host-associated > Fungi > Mycelium > Unclassified ... | reverse complement strand
GAGGAGAAATGTGGCTTCTCTGAGATGGAGATCTTCATTGAGTTTAAGCACCATATAAGCGACAATCTATTCAGGGACAAACCACTCCCGAAGGGTGCATTTGTTCATAATACCAGGAGTTCAAAGAGTACTCTGGGGCAGATGGGTTCCTATGCAGTGGCGGTGCTTGGAATGCAATTCCGCATACATCTGTATTTGATCCTTATATGTGGCAAATATGCATGGCTGGTATGCTGGGAGTATGACTGTGCAGTAGTCACCGAACGTTTCAATTATCAGAATAGCAAGAACCCTCTGACCAAATTCATTTGGTGATATGCCCAACTTGACACCATCCAACAGGGTCATGATCCCACTATTACTGAATAGAACAAATCCAACCCACACAACCAGCAGCTGCACACAGAGAAAGAAGAGATGAAAGGACAGAACAATCTACACCTTCGATTTTGCCAGATGGTCATCAATGACCATGATGACTCAATGATCAAGAAGAATTTCTTTTTTTTGTATCCACAGAACTTTACTTTGCACTCACTGTTTGGGAGGGGGACTCAGGGCATGACAGGTTGTGATGTGGATTTGGAAGAGTGTAGAAATTGGATGGTGTACATCAAGGACTATTGGAGGCCAGAAGGGGGGGAGAAAGAAGGAGAGATTTATCAGACCCTTGAGGAGAAGAATGTTCTCAATATTCCCAGATTTTACTGTGGGAATGATGTGTGCCATGCAGTACACAGGAACAATGACTCTGAGGAAGTAGGTAGTGACTCTCAGCAGGTGGACAATGACTCTTGGCAAGTGCTTGATGGCCAGGAAGGACCCAAGACAGTATCCAAAATCAGGACATCGGAATGGGCTCTTATATATCCCAACACACATGCTGTCATACATTATCGAATGGCCTTGTATCAAGTTGGTAGGAAGCTGACAGAGTTTAGGTCTGCCTGTGAGCTTGTCACTGCCATTGCGGATGCTATGCAAGGTTAATCTGTTCTTGCCCATTTTTATTTTGTGTTCATATGTCTTGCTTTGTAGCTCATGATGCAGCATATTATAATACAAAAATCCTGCATTGTGACATCAGTGCAGGGAACATCATGATTTTGGAGGAAGGAGGAGGATTCTTGATTGACTGGGACATGTATGTTTGTATTAGAGGAGGGGTCCAGCCATCAGGGAGGGTGGAGAGGACTGTAGATGTTTGCCTTTTGTTCCAAGATTGCCTTGTTGATGTCTCTGATATTCTAGGGAATGTGGCAATTCATGTCAGTAGCTCTCCTCCAGAATAACCAACATGTGCATGGAATTCTAGATGATCGGGAGTCTGCATTCCATGTGTTGACATGGTCTTCATTACGTTATACTGCTCATAGCAGACATGCCAATATGGGTTTACTAATGTACCCTTATAATGAGGTGAAGGTAGATTGGGATGGGAATGTGAAAGGAGGGGACAGCAAGATAAACATGATCCAGAAACCACTGGAGGGTATCTTCCATTCACCTGCACTTCATAACTTGATTGATGAACTTTGTATCTTGTTTCAGGAGCGATACAGGTAACTGACAGGCGACACTCAGACATTTCCTCTGAGCAATGAGAGCCCTTCACAAATTTATGCTGCTGTCGAAGCCAAGCACCACAAATACTGTGAGGCAATGAAATCCCGTGGCGCATTTGAATACGTTTTCTGACCAAGGCTTGCATCGGATTACTAGTCAGAAGATTGTGTGGCCCAAAAAAATTATACCCATAAACGCAGGGTGTCACACCCTCCTACTACTTCATATCATTTGTCCAAATCTTGCAAGAGTAATAATGGTAGTAGACAGTAGTTTTTTCTACACCAGTCTGTATATTATTTAAAATAATGTTTCTTTCACCTCCACAAAACCAATGCTGTTCTGATTTGGGAGTCAAGCCAGCTTAGTTATGCACAAAGAATCATCCCAATGTTTTCATCTTTCAGACAAATCAACTTATATCATATGTAATATATGACATCAATCATTGTTCTGTATACCCTGTCATATTATTTATTAGAGTATTGGTCAGGTAATGAATTAGTAATGAATTAATGGAAATATCTACTCATTGGAACAGTTTTTTAACCCCTATTATCTTTCTGAAACTCTGGTTTAAACAAAAATATTTTAGATCAAAAGTGGAAATAATTGAATTATGAATGCTATATCTTCTATCCAATCTTGTTAGAATAACTGGGGAAAAAAGTACACCAAAGACTTCAGAACTCTGAGAAAAACATAAATCTATTAGTTTGATAATATGAACTATATAATTTATCTTTAAAGAAGCTAAGATTTAAATAAAGTAAGTAGTTCATTTTGTAATATATTGTTTGTAACAATATACATTCTATATAATGAGTAATACAAGAAAACTCAATGAAGTTCCTAGTCTATCTTATATACACATAATTATGGTCTGTGTACATACTACTCCTAACTGTCAGAACTTCAAATTATGAACTTAGTTGTTTCCTTAATTTTTTCTTTTATTGTTCTACTTCCCTTATCTAGTAGTTAGATTTCATTTTTTAGACTTAGAAAAAGAGTATAATATAAGAGTAACAAAGAGTAACAAGAGTATGATATGTGTCACAGTTATAGTCACACTATCACATGACTTGGGAAAGTTCTAGAAACTAATAATATCATCTTTTATAAATAGTACTGGTACTTTAGAGTAGGCTAGAAGTAGTATGTGTTATAATATACTCTTGAACTTATTTTTTTAATATAGTTTTATTTGGTGATAAAGGATCATGTGATAGATGCACATAACTATGTCACATAAGGTGATGTCATAGATCTAGAAGATAGTAAAAGGTTTTAGTATAATAATAGCAAAAGGTATAACTATAATATATTTATCTTTTAGTTAGAGTATAGTAGACTCATGTATAGTAGACTCATGGACAACATATATAGCTTTAGGATAGGACAACTAGTATAGAGTATAGACTATGATGTATTAGTATATATAGTGTATATTATAGTAGTGAGAACTCTGTCAAGTTTCTCTTGTAAATCCTAATGAGAGTGATAGAAATATACTGGTCTTATATAAGTTTGTACATCTTTGCCATCACTGGTATTAGTTGCTACAACAGTATGTGTACAGACTATAATCTGTAGTATAAGGTAAACTAGTTTGTACTAGAAATTCTATCAAGTTTTCTTATATCACTCAATATATGGGTACTGTTATAATTGATGCCTCATGTATTCAGCAAGAACTAGGGTTGAGGGCAATGACAAAATGATTGGCTGTGCCGTAGTCATCTCAGTCAGTACCTCATGTAGTAGGTATTGTTTCATTTCTCTTTTCTTATAATTGTATGACTTATAGACTTATGTATGGTAGATAATTGCCTGATGTATATTTGGTATATATAGTGTAGATACATTACTATATCCTTATGCTTTACCAATTAATTCAATCCTTTATACCTTCTCAAGTCTTTGCCTAAGTTATAACCTAAGCCAAGCTTAAGGTCATAACAAGTACACTTTTCTTCTAATACTTGAGGAATATGTCATAATACTAACCTATTCTAAATGATATGTGCTTTACATAAAACCAATATACTGTAGCCATGTTATATAATATTATTTGCTTTTAGACACTTCTAGAATCTTCTTCTGGTTATATAATAGTATGACTATGACTATGATATATATTATAAAATCCAAACTTTATCTCTACAATATCATAAATCAATCTAATCAGACATCCATATAGTTTTATATAGAGCCAGATAAGAAGGGACACTAATCTTACTTAAGTAGATATCTCTCTAGTAGTCTCATACTATCTTTTTTTTAAAAAAATCAACAATTTATTATATAGGATATGATAGCAGGCCATGACAGCTATATCATAACTACATACAAGACAACCAAACTACATGAAAGAGGAAAAGAAATAAAAGAGATAAAATGAGAACAAAAATGAGATAGGAAAGCAAGAGAAGATTTAAAGGAAGTAAGAATATATAGCAAAAAATGCTATAATGACTAGGTAATAGTACCTTTGAACAAAAATGCCCTACAGTTAAATTCCAAAAAGAGGATGAAGTGACCTATTGAATCTCTTATCAGAATCCAATACTTGTTAAACCTTCTATACTTATGTAGAATATAATGCCTAGTTTTGATGGGGTAGTCACCACATGGACAACTGAAATCTTTCTGACAGAGGAATCTCAACCTGTATTTACCAATTGGAGTGTGATTAACAATTGCTCTTGTTGCTCTTGTACAAAAAGAGCTTGAATGCCCAAAGTATTTAAGCCAGGTACCATCTTTAGAATACAAAGATTCTAAAGAATTGTTATCTTCATTACATAGTTTGAGGAACTAGTGTCCCTTTAAGTCTGAGACTTGAAAAGTCATCTTCTAAGTGGCTAGGATGTTGTTACATTCAATTTTCTTGCTGAAGTCCCAAGATGACTTGCAAGAGTAAAGAGAGATGGAGTAGAAAAGTTTTGATTTCCTATCAACAGCTTTATGAAGAGACCAATTGCAATGACTTGAGCATTCCTAAAATTCAATTGAGTTGTTGGAGTTTTGGAGAAAGAACCTTCTAAGCTTATTTGAAATAGATACAAAATAAACTTGGAACAGATGTGATGAAGAGTCAAAAATTCTTTATATGGCATGGAGCAAATCTGTAATGACAATAATTTAAGCAATATCAGATATATTGGTAGCCTGATTGATGCCACATCTAATGGAAAAGAGTTCAGCTTCAGTAGTCATAACATTCACAGCATAATGTGTAGTTTTGATGATGGCTTTGTTACAGACATGAATGTGAGTAATGGAGATGGTAACATTGTTTTTGATACTAGTATCCATAACAATGAGAGCATAGGAGAGATTTGAAGAGGAGACAATCGCTACTTCATCCAGTTGGTATGATCAAAATATGAGACTATTTATGCTTTACTTGGTAGAAAAATGGAAAGAGAAACAACTAGGGAAAATATCAATAATACAAAAACTAGGAGAAAATTCCTTATTAAGTGGATTAAATATAGAAAATACTTTATTAAATGTATTGTCTATATCAATGATAGGATCTTTGATTATTTCCCATTATTGAGGAGAGAGAAAATTCAATGAAAGATAATGAGAATCATTGCATAGTAACAGTCTTGACTTAAGTAGCAATTAAAAAATATGATTGTGAGATAGTGAATGAGCTCTAAGTTGAACCCTTCCACTAAGTTTACACAGGTGTAAATAGATAGGAATAAGACCCACAATTGCTTCAATACCAAAAGAGGGCAAGGTATGAAATATACCAAGGATCTAGGTTGCTATTCTTCTTTACATATTATTCAATTTCTTAAGAGGATATGATAGCAGTGCTTTGTTGTAAAACTATAGTTGGAAACCATACAAGGCAATGGAAAGAATGCAACTTTTGTATAAAAGTTGCTTCTGGTAAGGGATAAGGCTATGAACTGAATTTTCAAGGATCTGTATATACTTGACAGTTGATAACACTTTGTTTGTATAATAGTTGATGTGCTAGTGAAATGATATCTTTTTGTCAAAAATAAATCCTAGATATTTCCATGCATTCCTGGGATGCAGAATTGGGCCTTCTAAAGCAGAAATGTTGAGAGGGAGGGATTAAATACTCCATGTGACCTAGAAAAATGAAACACCTCTATCTTTCTGTGTTTTATGATAAGACCAAATTTGTCTAAAAGAAAAGAAGTAATATTATAACTACAAAAGAGAAAGAAGTTTGAGATTATTAGTGTTTTACTCTAGGCAACAATAAGTCTATCATCAACAAAATATAAAATAAAATGGGAGACCAAGCTGAGCCTTGTTCCACTCCAATGTCAATGTTAAAAAAGGGAGAAGGCTGTTCCAAAAGTACCAAGTTTTCCTTCCTACCAGATAGTTTAAAAAAAAATGCACAACCTTAGGGTCAAATCCAGCTTTCCCAAGGATGAGAGAAAGTATACAATGATTTAGTGATAGGAAGAATTGGGCAATGTCAAAAACCAGAGTTCTGGTTATATTGTTCTTAATCCATTCCAATCAGATAAAACGAGTGAAGGTGATCTCTGCATCAGTTTTTGACTTGAATAAATAAAGTTGTTGGAAATTGAATAGAATTGAAGATGCTCACTAATAACTTTCTCAATGAGTTTTCCTATGGTATTAAGTAGGACAATAGGTCTGAAAGATTTAGAAGAGTCATACAACTCCTTATTGTTACAAGATGAGGAAGTGTGGGAAGATATTTTCTTATATATTAGTAAAAGAACATTATTTTATTAGTCTATGGCAAGAGAGAAAAGGCACATGACCTGGAAGTCAAATAATATTATATCATAGGGCCTAGAGTGGTCTAGAAGGGCTTAAAAGAGCCTACAGTCTAGAAAAGTCTAGAGAAGTTAGGAAGAATCTAGACAATAATGTTAAAGAGCATGTTAACTGTATTGCTACTATATGGTGTACACATGGTGCACTCATGGATGACGTATGGACTTTAGGGTAGAATGCATAGTAAAAGTGTAGTCATAGCACAGATTATATATAATAGTATAAATAGGATAGTAATACAGCAGGGACTCCTTGTCAAGTTCTCTTGTGATCCTCACTTGATATCCTACTGAGAGATTTGCTACCTTGTGTGATTATTGGTCTTTGTGACTAGTAATTGCCACAACACTTGTTAGGTTTGGAGATAACTATGGATGTAGATGTTTTGAAGTGGGAAGGCTGATGACCTAGTTCAAAACATGTATCAGTAATGCTAATGATTCTTTTAAAACACACTTTGTCCTTAATGATACTCTTGAGATATCTCCATGATAGTTTGTCCAGACTTAGAGTCAATGAGTTGTTATATTTGGCAATAGAACTAGTGAATTCCTTCTCTGAGAAAGGAACCCATATCATAGGACATTTGTTTGGGATTTCATCTAGAGTGTAAATATCAATTTGTTGGTCTTGAGCTATGTTGAATGATAAATAAAGGGTATACTAGAGATTATTGATTTCTAAACAAGAGTGGCCATTGTACTTGATAGCTTCAACAACAGAAAGCTTGCATTTGTTAACCCAATTCATGAGTTCCCATAGATCCCATTTTTTGTTGGTGATTTCTTAAATCTTGAGGTCAAAGAAGGAATATTTGGTAGTCTTGACTGTGTTCTTGAATTGCTTCCAATCCTCAATACTTTTGGATACCCTATACTTCTTGTTGCACTTCACATCCCACCAACTTATTGAGTGCTTGGTAATATTGATGATTTTTGAATTCATTTCTCATATAATATCTAAAGACTAAGTGAAGGAGCAAACTGTGCTTTTGAAAGAGATGGTATCTGATAGATTGCTAGTGTCAATGTCTTTGATGGCTTTTATTACTTTCTTGATGAAGGTTTTTTCTTTCTCACTGTCTTTGACTATTGTATGCTTTTTGGTTTGAATGTGTTCTTTGACAATAGGTATAGTGATTGTAAGTGGAGCATGATCCAATACCAACTACTAGTTGGGATGAATATAGTGGTTGTTTAGTTCAGCTGACCCAAATCTTGAGAAGGACTGAGTTAGAGTCTTAATTGTTATTGGAATACCTGGTAGGGACTGGGTTAACAGATATGGAAAGGCCAAGAAAAAAGAAGTCAGCAATGTCCAAGAGTAAATTACTATGGATAGAATGGTGTAGGTAGTTAGAATCCCACAAACTATCTCTAATATTGAAATCTTCTATCATAATCAGGACATTGTTGATGTTAGCTTTAATATTCTTGAGATATTTTAAAGCCAATTAAGAAGAGTCTAAATATACATTAATCAAAAAGAAAATGTTGTTTTGGTTAAAGAATAATATAATAGAGATGTTCCTGTAATTGAAAATGTCCTTGTGGAGAGAGAAGCAAAGAGAAGAGAGTCTAATATATATATGTGATGATTCTTGGAGAATTGTTAGCACATGATGAGGTCCTAGAAAAAGTTAGCCAGTTAGAATAATTCAGTACTCCTACTAATGTTTCTTTATCTTTACTTTTCAAACTTGATATTGAGCAAATATTTACCCATGATAGTTCCTAGATAGAAATGACATTGAAAGAAATATGAGTTTTGAGGATTGTGTTAGTAAGCAGGTTGTTCTTCTGAACATTCTGAGAAAAAACTTTGATATTCTTTACAATCATGCTTGTCCACTGCTTATGTCCAAGTGGATTGATTTGCTTTCATTATTATAGATTTCTTGATATTTTTTTGTTTGCTACTCTCTGTTAAACCTATATTTCTAGAATAGACACAGGTTAGAGTCCACCTGATGGTTGTCCTTACAATTTAAGCACTTGAAAGAATGAGAACATGATTTCTCTTGCTTTTTTCTCTAGTCTTGGAGAGTTTGTAGCACCAAGTGAACTGACAGTAGTACTTACTCTTGTGCAGTCTATTGTATTTGGTGCACTTTAAACCTTGGATTCTACACACAAAGATGTTATGTTCTTACTTCTAGCAATTTTTGTACTGGGGTATGCCTGGGTTCATATTTGCTCCATAAATAGTAACAATATGTCTTCTAATATTAAAGCATTTGTTGATCAGTATTTTACCATTCTTTCTGCTTTGAGCATTCTGAACATCAATCCAGATGACAGCCATGTTGGACTTAGAAAAGGCTTTTATAACTCTCAATTTTAATGTAAGTGTTAGATCATTGAAGATGTAGCTGGGTTTTATTATTGTCTTAATGTTATCGAGGAAGTCTTGAAACCTAGACATCATCTGAACTAATATTGTTAATACTCTTCACATATCTTTCCATAACTAGGAGGTCCAATTGTAATACTACCAAGATAGAGACAATGGTTATTCCTAGCTTATCTAGGTAAATGAAGTCAACCAAGATATTTGACTTGATGTTTTTTAGAGCTCTTTTAGTGTTAGCAACATGTTTATTTGCCAATGTTAAGATGTTGTTAATATTGACTTCACTTATTAGAACAATTATCTGTTTCTTAGATAGGCCTTTTGTAGTCATGTTCAATTGAAGCCTCACTTCATCCTTGTCATTAATGATCCTCTGGATTTCTTTGATCTTTTTTACTAGGAGGTTGGAAAAGTCATTTTTAAGCTTCAGGATGTCTGAGATATTAGAGCCAGTTGTTTGAGCATACAACTTATCACAAATAAGATACTCACTGGTTGTGATACTTGAGCTGAATAGTGTTTCAGGGGTTCAGTACAAGGGTATGATGACTAACAGATGATGAAAAGTATCAACAGGAATAATTGATGTTGTTAAGTCTAAGGTCTAGCCCTCAGACACAGAGATATATATACAAAAGAGTGATGGTCCGTGTGCAGGCTGTTGCCATCACATGATCAAAACTCGTACCTGATGGAGCTGTCAGGCTAATTTAGAAGGTAACTAATTATGTCACTACATTGATATGCTTGTATCTCTACCAATACTTATTGCTTTGAGATGCATCATATATCGTTGGAAACGAATTGATGAGCACTTCCCAACGCAAGTTCAATCGTGCGAATCCGTTCAGCTGTTCATGAGATATTAGCCAATGAAGCTTTTACAGCTACTGATGGCCTGATATCTCAGTCATTTGTTGTTGCTTTTGTACATCCCATATATGTGCGGATAGTCCTCATTTGGGGCTTTCTAGCACAATTTGGTTTGTGAGAATTGGTCCACAACTAGTGGAGATACAAGCTAAATGAAGTTTGTGACACAACTTCCTGACATTAGAATTAGTCATTTTCTTAGATTTGTTGCTTTTGCTGAAAAATTTGGATCTCTCTAAGACTTTCTTGGACAGACATGTAGGGATAGGCAGTGGGAGTTTGGCAATTTCCACTTTTTTGCTTTTTGGATCTTTTAAGAATCTGTCAATGGAAGGTTTTGCTGATTTGGATATCAACTTGTTAGCAACTACATTTCTGAAAGAAATGTTTTGATCATTAATAGAAATGGAATTCCTCCAACCTACCTTGTAGATAAACAGAATAAAGCTCTAAGCAGCTTCACCAAAACCTAGTAATTCAGCTATATCTGAAATTTTACCTTATTGTACTTCTCTTGTCCTAGTAAAATTAGCCATATACAATAAAGAAGGGTTAGTGTTAGGGTGCGACAAAGTCAGCACAACAGTTGGGAAATTACTCCCAACTACTATTTCATCTTATATAGACTTGTCAGGTACCATTGACATATATGCCAAAACATGTTGAAAATTGCACTATCATTCAAGATGATAATGCTATTAGTGGTAGATAAGCTGCCACATGGCTGATTACTAAAAGATAGCAATAATAGCATCTTTTCACATACTATATATGAACAGTTGTGATTGGTTACTGACAGATTGGAATACCAAAAATAGTGACAAGCTATTTATAGCTCACAACTTATTATATTTTGCTGAAAGCTATTTTTCTGCCCCAAGCTGAAAACAACTATGACTATCATAGCTTAGGAAAGGGAAATTGTTCCCACATCTGCTTACAAATCACCAGCTTTCTCTTGGGAGGGTTAGCTTATTTGGCTTACATCATTGTTTCTATAGTATTGTTTAGTTATGACATACTAAACAGCAGTACTTACCTAAGTAAGTTTCCCATGCACAGACCAAAGCAGTCATGTAATTTGCCCTGTCTATCCTTAGTGTTTGCTTGACATATAAGGTTCCGGTTAGGGTTAGAGATGATTATATGGTTAGTATGTTACATGTGTATAGTAAGATAAGTACTTACTGCAAAGAGTAATCAGTTTGATGTCCATTATTAGTTTTGGACTTTTATTAGAATGGACCAACTTGTAGAATTTTACTAGCGAGACAGAGGTATTAGTTAAACATAGTAACTGCCAAAGAGTAGTAGGCACAAGGAGCTTTCCACTAGAATACAGGGACAAGTGGTAATTCAGATGATCAGTTAACAGTAGCAACCGTGTCTCTTCTCACTATCAACCACCCTGTTATCTTTATTCAATGTACCCAGGCACCCTTGTGGATATCTTAGGTTCTCTGATTTCTCTATGAATAGCCCACCAATCAAGTGTGGAAGACTGTTGTGCCTCCATTTGTTTAACTACTTGATGATCTCTATTTTCTAGAACAACCCGCCTCCAGAGGGTGGTTAGATCAATAAGCTGTCAAGCTCTCTTCTTAGTAACTAGAACTTGCCAATTAAGAAGTCTGAGTTTATCCAGCTGAAGGTACTGGCTATATAGCCCCTCACCAACCTAATCATTGGCAAACTGCAGTCTTTAACTGTAGTCTACTGACTGAATCAATGAAGAGCATGCCAGCCTTGGTCGAATATCGGTAATAGCAGGATGTAAATCTGCTAGTTTATTGCTGAAGGATAGGGTTCACAATGCCTCCATCTACCCAGTCTTCATATGTTTTGCTAGTAATTGAACATTAAATAAATCTCAGGATACATTATATTCACTTTTGAGTACAAGCATGTCTGCTTTTGTAGGCTCATTGTTACTAAGGTGAGCATCCCTCCATCTATTTTTGGTCCAGAGCACAGAATTACTGGTTCCTTTTAATCTAGAGCACAGAATTTCCATCTATTTTCAGTCCAGAGTACAGAATTACCAGCTCCCTTTAGTCTAGAGCACAGAATTTCTTACTCTATTGTTCTCAGTTTTCTCAGAGATTTCTGCACATATTATAATCATTATAATTCACATGCCTATATATCTATATGTGCCATATGATTTTATAAATTATAATACAACTTACATTATAGATCTGTTAGTTTTCTTGCTATAGATATATTGCAGAATTAGCTGGTATAATGAATAAATGGCTGGTGTTAAATATACCAATATATTCTCCATAATAAACCATTTCCAATGGTAGTAATAATGTGGGAAACAGATAAAAATTGGGTGAGATATGAATTCTATCAGTTTTTATTAGATGTGTGAATTAAAATTTATGCATGAGTGATATCACATCAAACTCAAAACAACAACAT
>Ga0157357_1000997_pt1 | contig 12031 bp, 20 predicted proteins | sample AttcapACBM1_FD_111485 | JGI IMG/M metagenome (GOLD analysis project Ga0157357, IMG submission 111485) | Fungus gardens microbial communities from leaf cutter ant in Botucatu, State of Sao Paulo, Brazil - Atta capiguara ACBM1 | ecosystem: Host-associated > Fungi > Mycelium > Unclassified ... | reverse complement strand
GACCTCGGCCGATAGATGATGGCCGAGCAGCTTAAGAATACAAGAGCCAATAGTTCAAGCATCGACATTTTATACCAGTGACAACTACACCGTATCAATAACCTACGCCTTAAAACATGTGGCTGCTCGAGCTCCACTACAACCAACCTAGTAGAGACGAACGGCATCAAACACAATGTTAGGCGACCTAGACCCAATCAGCAACCTTGATCGAAAAATTGCCCAGCTCGCAAAACACTCACAAGAAACCATCACCACCTGAACCAGAGATGACATTGATCACAATAGTGTTAGCGCCAGAAACGAGCGTTCCCGAAGCTTTTGTTGAAGTAAGGTCATGAAAAACCTGGAGGTCTGTAACAGAAAAAACTTACGGATGTTGACGGCATACAAAATGTTCTATACATCTCCATTAGATATACTATACCAAAGTTGCGAATCGACTCACGTTTCCTCTCCAGGTACCGCGAGTAACACCTAAGGTAGCTGCGTGAGCTAACACCACGAGGGAGATCGAAACGTTTACCTCGAGAATTCGGTTGACTAGGAGGAGAGGGAGCAGGTCCTGTCCAACCATTGACCTGCACTTGTGGACGACCTCCAGCAAAGGCGAGTGTTGTCGCAATCTCCAAAGTACGTGCACCAACTGAAAATCCGAGAATTTAAAACGGCACTCGATTGCCTCAACAACAAGGCTCACTTTGGCTAGAGGACAAGTTGAACTTGATGGTAACAGAGCCAATAGTCTTGAAAATAGCCATCGGAAAGCTGCTAACTGCACTACCAACATTGTAGGTGACTGGATGCAGTCCAAGTAAGTGAACGGCAAGTATAGCGAGAATTTTCACTACGCACTTGGGCCCCAGTTACTCATACGGGAGTCGCTCGGGCTCATCAAGAAAGACTCAATGACTTTGATCAGGTAATTGAACGGATTAACTCACTGCATGGTTTCAATCTTGCTGCATTTGGAATGAGTTATCAGAAGGTTACAAGAAAAACAATGGTCACTCACTCAGCATTAAGGAAACCACGAGGAGTACCGTCATATTCACCAATTTGCCAGATCACAGAAGGACTCTATTTAAACATTCAGGATCACTGTATCTCATAATGGGGTTGTTGGACTTACAGGTTCAGCAGAAGCAATATTAACACTAGTTCCGACATTTGCGGTTACGGTAACTGATTGACTTGCAACAGCCAGTTCCATCTTGTAGACTATCCTTTAAAGTTAAGACTATGTTTCATGACGAAGTCATCCTTACGAGTCATGGTGTAGGTTCCAGGCTTCATCCGAGGGGAGGTGAACGCTCCCGAGGAGTCAGTACGTACCCTTCAAAACGATACGATCAACCTAAATCAACAAGAGAATCAGAAACACTAATCAACATACCAATACTCGGCTTCACTGTTGCTGAAACCGACGGACATGAAGTTGGCATAGGCAGAAGGGAACCCTGTCGCGTGCCCGCCAACTACACCGCGAGAAGCCTTAGGGACAAGGCCTGTGACAGAAAGACCTTCCCAGAATGAAGTATCTGAGGTAGCATTAGCCTATCAGTAGTGTATAGCCGGATTGGAACACACCGATATCAGCAGAAGGGGTTGCTCCGGTTGTAAAAGTCATAGCGTAGGGACCGTGCAAGCCCATGCGATTAGCTAAGTGAGATGTATAGTAAGATCAGATAAGATGTGAGCTTTCACGACGATCTACTGACCTTCGGTTTGTGTATGTCCCGAGTTCTATGATGCACCGAATCAGTAACTGGCCTCCCAAGAGAGGCAGAGTTCAGGATATACCATATCTTCAATAAGTTGTATTTAGTTGTATGACATTATTTTTAGTTGGTCAGTTCAGACTCACAAAAGTAGAGTTCTTGTACGGAACCTGGTAATCAAACAAACAAATCAGTATCTTAAGGCAGTCAAATCATTCAGACCCGCCTCCTTGGTTATCAATGTCCCTGAAGAACGGACCACCAGAGGACCCCTCAAAACCGGTACCCGGGACAATCATGAAGACACTAATCCCTGAGCCGGACACACTGTGAATAGCATCGTCGATGAATTGCCTTGAGGAATAGAACTTGGACCGTGTTTGACCATTGACTGAGAAGACGTCACTGCCCTCAATAGCTGTACCGCCATTCACGTTGGAAGCTATGGGACCATTGGGAACTGTGGACCTTGCGAGACGAGCAATGTATCGAAGTTCACCGACAGAAGGTTCTGCCGTGGTACTGGAAGCGAAGGTGGGGGGTCAATATGGAGGAATGTGCAAAAGGAGAATGGGACATCTACTAGGTTGCCATATGAATCGACGAATCTTTGTATTTCGCAACGTAGTAACTGGTAGACGTATGAGATACAGCTGAAGAAGGAAAGAGAATGCAACAGACTGTATGATTCCACTCGCTGAGCAAGTGATTTTGATGTAATTGTTGTCGTGACCGGTTTGAATCCAGCTGCAAGATGCGCCGATTCCAGAGGCGATCTGACTGTGCTTACCACCCTGATCTTGAGCCTATAGAGACATGGGATTCAGTCTTGCAGTATAAAAATACGATCATCATGCCAAACCTCTAGGCCATTATAGACCATTGAAATGATGTCTCCATTGGTTTTGTCAACTGCACATGGACATAAGAGCTAGATTCATGGGTTTCATCGATGAAGCTGAGATACCTTTGAAGATGAGACCGGCATCCGTATCGACGGTATAAATATTGCCGGATTCGGTGAGGCCAAACGCAGCAAATACACCAGAGATGAAAAGGCTAGCTTGAACGAGTGCGGCGAGAGCAAACCACTGCATGGTTGGAGTTTTGGAAGCGCCCGCTGGGAAGGGAAGAGAAGGAAGGGGGGCTGATGAAATGTCGAACTGGGCCCATACAAATATACGGGGGCCTGTATACTTTTCCAAAAAGCTCCAACGATTGACCGAACAACGGAAAAATGGGTGGCAGATATTTTGCCGACGTAGTTGTTCGCTCTACGAGTATCTTAGATTCCCTGGTATCATGTTGACTTGTGATTTCCGGTAAAGACATGGAAACGGGCCGCTGGGAGGAACCTTGATTTATGTGGCAAGAGGAACAGAGCGTGGAAGACGGATCACCATGTGGACTGGGTTTTTATAGAGACCTGTTCCCCAAAGAATGGATGAGAGACACGTGATGCAGACTGGTAAGAAAGAGAAAGAGCACACACACAGCGGCGGGCACAATGGCAAGCAACGCAATCACAACGATGAGCAACGTGGGAAAACCAAGACAGCACAGCCTCTCCCCAAAGAAACGAAATCAATTATTTATTTATTCAGGATAAACCCGTGCTTTTTCATTCATCTTCACCACCATGGTTTCTGACGCTCCAGTCGACCTTCACATCCCCGACAACTATGTGTCCCACACCCTCAAAACCCAGAAGCCTCTACCCCCCATTACATGGCACAACTGGTACAGAAACATCAACTGGCTCAGTTTCACTATCCTCACCGTCACCCCGCTCATCGGCATCGTAGGCGCCATCTTCACCCCTCTTCGCTGGCAGACCTTTCTCTTTTCCATCTTATACTACTACCTCACCGGTTTCGGCATTACCGCTGGTTACCATCGTCTCTGGGCCCACCGATCCTACAACGCTTCTCTTCTCCTCCAGTATATCCTTGCTCTGCTGGGTGCCGGTGCCGTAGAAGGTTCCATCAAGTGGTGGTCTCGTGGCCATCGTGCTCACCACAGGTATACCGATACAGAACTGGATCCTTACAATGCCCACAAGGGTTTCCTCTACTCCCACATCGGCTGGATGATGTTCAAACCCCGTCGCAAGCCTGGTGTTGCCGATGTAAGTGACCTTACAAAAAACCCCGTTGTAAGATGGCAACATAGAAACTACCTCCCTCTCCTCCTCCTCATGGCTTTCGCTGTTCCTACCATTATTCCCTGGCTTTTCTGGAACGATGCCCGAGGCGGATATGTTTATGCTGGCGTCCTCCGCTTGTGTTTTGTCCACCATGTAAGCTTCGACTCTACCTTTTCAGAGGCATATCGCTTTACGTGCCTTCTTGTCATAGTCCACATTCTGTGTCAACTCACTCGCTCACTGGCTCGGAGACACTCCCTTCGACGACAAGCACACCCCTCGCGACCATGTCATCACTGCTCTTGTCACTGTCGGTGAAGGCTACCACAACTTCCACCATCAGTTCCCAATGGATTATCGAAATGCCATCAAATGGTACCAGTATGACCCGACCAAGTGGTTCATCTGGGTCTGCCAAGCAGTCGGCCTCGCCAGCCACTTGAAGGCAAGCACATCCATTCCCCCGTTTCATTCTGATAAATGACCAACCTTGTTCAGATTTTCCCCGATAACGAAGTTCAGAAGGGTCAGCTTACTATGCAGCTCAAGAAACTGAGGGAGAAGCAAGAGAAAATCACTTGGCCAAGCGACAGCAACGACCTTCCTGTCGTTAGCTGGGAAAGCTGTGAGTCGGTTTTTTCGTGGCTCTATCGTGACATGGGCAAACGGGTGATTAGTCCAGGAACAGTCCTCGAAACGCCCTTTGATCGTTATTGCGGGTTTCATTCATGACGTTTCCGATTTCATTGAAGAACACCCTGGCGGCCCTCACTTGATCATCAAGATGATTGGCAAGGATGCAACGACAGCCTTCTTTGGTGGCGTCTACGACCATTCAAATGCCGCCCACAACGTGAGTGAAGACGTTTGGATACGCACACGTGCAGGCCGCTTATTTTTATTTCAGCTGCTCGCTATGAAGCGTGTTGGCGTTCTCCATGGCGGATTCCAGCCGGGTGTTGACGAGAAGTCTATTCCTCCTAGTCAACGACTGAAAATTGCACGATACAATGAGCTCAGTCCATACAATAGCAGCACCGCGTACTCTGATAGTGAGGGTCTTTTGGGATGAAGCAATGTGGATGGAATTTAAATACGGTGCTCCCAATATCGAGGAGGTACAATGGCATTTCACGATGATCACGATCAGTTGTCGGTATTAGGTTTCGAGACCAGCCTGTTTTTTTCCTCATCTGTTGTGCAATTAATTATTCATCATCATCCACTGCAATAAAGCTTTCGGTCATCTGTTGTCGGTTTATCTTACAGATCAATGGAATGGAATAGAATGAATCATCAATCGGCATTGAGTGACCTATGTAGGTTGGACATGCAATGTTTAGTGCAAAGTTTGCAGAAACTGGTCAATGAAGTTTGTGATCTTATCGGGCGTCACGTGAATTACATCATCAAAGCTCTTGTTCATTACCTTTGGGTTTTGAGTGTCTCAATCAATCATGGTCAAAGGACACGGAAAATCTTCAGCCTCATCTGCAACTCGGATAAAGCATCAGAAGAAGGCTGCAGTATCTCTTGGAATCGATCCTGATACAACAGCCTCAGCAAAAACACAAAAGTCTGGGAAAGGCAACAAGGAAAAGAAGGAGCCAAAAGTTAAGGCATGGATTCTACCTGTGAAACCTGCAAGGGCTCAACAGGATCCTTTGGAAATGGGTGGGCTTGCTAGCAGGCTTCCACCGGAGATGGTCGTTGTGCTCAGAAATGTTGGGAAGAAGGCACAGGTCACGAAGATCAAAGCGTTGGAGGACTTGAGAACTAATTGGGTCGAGAAGGCTTCAAGAGGAAATGCTGGAACCGGGGAGAACAAGGACGTTGGCGTTGATATGGATGTGTTATCAAGTCTGGTCGAAATGATTCCTGCATGGGTGAGCTGAAACCTTGAAAAGTACATCTGCACTACAAATACAATCAATCCTTAGATGCATTATATTCCGCCCCTATTTATTCATCCCTCTCGTCGCATTAGACAGCTCGCCATTTATATACATCTTAATCTGCTCAAAGTACCAGAAGTAAGGGCTCAAGTGCTCTTTTATTTGCAAGAAACGGCAACGAGCGAAATATTGGAAAACGTACTCGGAACCTGGTGCGTTCTCGCTCATGATATCGACAAAGTTGCGAGTAGCGCGGGGAAGGAGGCTTGGAATTCATTCGTTCGTCATTGTCCAGGATACTCTGTGGAGGAATCGCCGACGGATACGTCGGCCGAAGCATACTTCATTCTAGATGCCACTTCTAGGCGCACGCTGTTCGGTTTCTTGCAACGGACTGTCTTAGGTCCACTGGGAGTATATGCGTATTTAAACCCTCCTCCGGCAAGTAGTGTCCCCACCCCTCCTGAACAGCCTAATCCCAAAAATCGACGACCTGGAAGCAGTAACAAAGGGGCGGCAGCAAGTAAACGACAGCAACTAGCTGTTGCAATTGCTGCCGCACGAAAGGTTGGGATAGAAGCTGAAGAGCCAGTGAGGAATAAATCTGAGGAGTATGATGAAAACGAATCGGATAGGAGTGCGAGACTAAGAATCAGCGCCGTTGGTGGCTTGCGATGGTTTCTTGGTGAGATCTACTTGTTGAGAATTCTTCGACGGCCTGACAGGAAGACAGATGATGATATTATTTCGGAGGAGATTATGATTTTATTGAAGAATCCTATATTCTGGTCGTTGTTGTATTATGCCGAGAAGGCACCATTTATCCGAGTGGATGCTCGCAAAGATTCCGATGGCATGGAAAGCTTTGGGTACGGACAACCCAATGTCAGACAGGCGGGATGGAGCTTATTGATGAAGTTGTTGGAAAGTCACAAGGGTGCGCTGAGGTAATTCTTTAATTGAAATGGCATATCGCTTAGTCTATGCAGAGCGTATAACGTCAATTTTACCGGTTCTGAGCTCAGCTGTGCTGAGGTCTGCTTGGGTTGAACCAGACACACTGGTCCAAGGGACAATGTGGCAGCCCTTGTTGACATTTATCAAAGGTATGCCCAAAATTTGACGATATAATGCTGCACACCTGAAACGAATACATGTGTAGGTTTCCCGAGCTGTTGGGAGATGGAATTAACCAGGTCCTATGACAACTACCCAAAGGACGAAAACGGGGATGAAGAAGATACCAACAATGACGAGGACAGCGAAGATGGCGACAAAAGTCAGGAAAATCACCAGAAGTATGAGCGCCTCCCGGAAACAATCAAACCATCTTTAGCTTATCAAGACTTTTTGCGATTTCTCCAACTCGGATGTTCTGGCTCACCCGCTGAAGGATATCCAACGGTTGTCATCATTCTTTCTACCATTCCGTCTTCAGTTAGTTATTCCATGTGGATCATTGTACGGGTTTTCACCAAGAGTCGTAGATCATCGCGTTACCAGGGGCCGAAGCACCACTCAAAGGTCTTTTTGTCTCGCTTTGGGCAGCGCTCGATGGACGAGCATTAAGTTCATTACATCGTTCTTCTGTATCCGCCGCATTCCTCTCTGCACTCTTGGAATGTGTCGTATTTATGGCTCGGCGGCTGATCCCTGACTCGAGGAAATATGAAGATGGAAAAGAGCCCGTGCTCACTTCCAATGGTACATTGGATGCTGGTGAGGATGCAAAGTCCTTAGTACGCGAAAACTTTGGCAAAGCGTGGCAGGAATTGAAGGACGGACGACTCAAAGTTGAAGAGAGAGCGGCCGCAAGGCTTGTCGCACAAAATTTGGATGCGCTCGATAAGGTCGAGCACGATTTTGCTAGTGAGAAAGGGGAGACTTTAGGACTGCGAGATGCAGCTTGGAAAACAGTAGAATTTGGGCTGAGGAGTGCGACAAGAACGAATTCAGTGCTGACGGCGGCATTCTTGAAGGTCCTCTTTGATCATTTTAAAGAAGCAGCAACAGTGAAACAGGCGGTAGAAGAGCTGGTCAACGCAACTCTTAACGAGAGTATGCGAAGTGTTACTGAGTCCCTTCAGATGGAAAATGGACAGCCTATTACAGAGGATATCAAATTCTTGGAGTGTATGCTGGGGCAGTTTCGGGAGGCCTTTTTTAATGATTGGACTTCTGCTCAGGTTCGTCCGCCAAAGATTGTCGTTTGTGCCTGTCCCCGAATGATTTCCGAACCAGCGTTTCGATGAGCTTGTTCAAACTTGGACAGACGTTCTGTTTGGAACATCACCTTCATTCTTGTTTTCATATCTAGTCTACAGGAAGCACGAGAAAAGCGTCTTGGGTTTATGGTACTCAATTTTGGACGTCATCGTTGCAAATGCTCATGATGTGGAGAAGACGAGGAAGTTGGCTATGGAAATCGTTCAGGCAGCTCAGAAAGGCGATTTACCTAGGTATCTCAGACCCAAGTCAAGCGAGTTGGATGATGTCGTCGGCTGCTTGCTAGGTAGAGTGTTGAACGGAGGGCTCGTCTCGGATGTAGATTTGGTCGTAGTCAAAGCTTTTCTGAGAGCCCATTGTGCGTATTCTTTCCTCAGTTCTTTTCTAAAAAAAATACCCAGTCTTCTCACCTCGATGAATAGCTTATTTCATTTCTGAAGCTGGATACGCGAACTTCGTTAAGACGATCGAGACTACTGTTACTCTTCGCGTGGAACTCCTGATAAGAGGATCAAAGCAAGAGGATTTAGATTTAGCAGTGTTCCGTGGGCCCATTGATCTGTTAGACCTCGTATTGTCACAGGCCCCAAGTGGCGAGGAAGGGGTTTTTGAAAATGTCCTTCCGAATGTATTCTTGTTCGGTTATCTCATACCCGATTGCGTGGTGTATGGGTTTGACGCGGGTTCTCATGTGTTCACTGTTGCTAGAGAGATGTGGGAGCGGGAGACTGATTTGCAGAAGGCTGGAAAGGAGGCCTGTGAAAGGATCACTGCCAGCCTCAAGTCGAGATTGAGGGAATTATTAATTGACACGCAAGTGCAGCCTTTGTGAGCACCTTTGATTCGATGGTATTGTCGTGCTAAACGTTTATTATCAGGCCTAGAGAGATTCTCGGAGTATTGTCAGCTCAGAAGCTCGAGATCTCGATACTAGATGATATCTTTCCCTCTTCAAAAGCGCTTGATAGCATGCTCCGCCACTTACCTCACGATCCAATTAATCCAAGTATTGCGGCCTTTGATCCTCTCATTCCGATGGATGCAGACTCCCCAGCCCATGGTCCTCAGAGTACGGATAGTCGAGGATTTTCGACTTACGCTCGGACTGTTGAAGCCTTGTTGCGAGTATTCTTGGAAGATAGAAAGCTTGCAAGACAGAACCTGTGGGCTCTCAGACATTTTATCGTGCTTTCTATCTATGCTAGCGACTATCAGAATGTGCCAGCAGGAATTTGTCCGGTGTTTGAATCTAAAGCGTTGACTGAGCTTGGTGACTTAGTTAGTCGGGTCCAACAGATCACTACATATCTGATTCTCCGGTCCCTTAGGGTCGCTCAGGATGGTTGGAGGCTGGGGGTGATGAAAAGAGTTGGTACAGCCAATCGCGGTAACAACGGGACGCAGTTAGAGGATTTTGTAGTAGGGGTGTTGGATGCTGCCGCAGAGTGTGATGAAATTCTTGATACGAGGGTGCTCAAGGTTGTTCTCGGGGCTATACTGGAGGATTTAGGGTCAGAGGAGGCTGAGCATTGGGTTGGTTTTGCAAGGAAACTAGAAAGGACTGGTGCGACATCCATCAATTCGATACCAATTTGAACAGTTCTAATATTTCGGTGTAGCACCTCAGACTTCCATGACCGTCATTTCAGCTATCACGGAAACAAAAGTAGAATCGCTTCGTCTGGACAGATATCGGGATGAACAAGCGGATAAGTTACTTGACATCAAATACGACAGGGTAAATACCGATGGATTGCTCACTCTGAGAAGGCTCGCTGCTGCAATGCCGGATTTGGAATATGAGGAATATGATCTTCGTTACCTTTCACCAAATCGTGCGGTGAATGTTTTCAAAGCTTGTCGGAATTGGGCTGGCTCGTTTGACTTCAACATCAGCAAAGAAGTCGAAGGTGTTATGGTGCTCATTTTCATCCTCCTAACGCCTGTTTTACAGATCACTCCTGGATCTCACTGGGAGTCTATTTGGGATATAACGGAGAGTAATATCGTAGTAAGGGCACTTTCTACCGCCGAAATATGAAGTATACTCAAGTTCTCTAGGATTTTCCCATCGAAGACGACAGCACGCTCACCATCCTTATTCGAAGTCTTCGGCTGGTGACCATTACACAAGATCTGGTGAAACTCGACGAGTCTCTCAAGTCCAGGTGGGACCATAGGAGGATGTCTATCCTAGAGAGCACTAGAGACATAGCTCTGGTCAAATCGGGCAAGTACTTCTTTATGTTTCTATCATCAACTTTCTCATTCCGGATAGAGTCTATCAGCCCTTCCCTGCCCCGCTCACGTTGCAGGGAATTAATCATGAATGTTCTCAGAGAGCTACCTGAGTCGTTGATGGACGAGAATACTCTACCTAAAGTCAGTGCAACCTTTATTCCCTTCATTCACGACTTGATGTTGTTCAGATGTGTCATCTAGTAATTGACCATTCTCTGGAAGTCCAGAAGATGGCATATGGAATTATGCAAAGGGCAGCTAAGAAGCGCACCGAGTATTTTGTCATCGAAGCTGGGGTTGATATCGAATCCACAGTGCAGGCTACTCTTCCTTTGGAGTTGCTGGATATCGTGCAGAGACATGTTGATTTCGTCAATATCAAAGACGAAGAGGAGCAACAGGTAGGCGTTGTCGACATTAGCAGAGGTGATTTATCGTTGACTGGCTCCTAGAACATTTTCGGCTCTTTACTAGCTTGGATGCTCATATTCGATCTCTTCCAGGATGCAGTCAGTATAATTTTTCTCTGATGGCAAGGATCTTGTATTGACCATTCTGTCAGTCTTTGAGAGTCAAGTCGGAATACATCGAGCAACTTAGCAGTGCGGATCTTATCAGTAATAGTTTCATGCCACTGTTTCTTGCACTTTTGCACCTAGAAGGAGGGCTAGAAAAAGCATTTAAAATGAACATCTGGGCCGTCGACGCTTTTTATGTCGATTGTGAGTCAATTAACTGATGTGGAAATCTAAGCTCATCACATCGAATTAGTCTTTGAGCTCGGCAATTCAATCAGCATACGTCTTCTCGTTGCTCATCTTTACTATCGCGCTCTACTCTCTGTTCCGGCTCTTATTCATTCGTGGCTTTCCAGCTGCAAAGACAGACAACTTTCATCAACCTTGACTACGTACACATCGCAGTACTTCTCTCCCATCATTATTGACGTCGAGCTCGCTCATGTCAGGGGACCCGCTGGTCAGGAGCTTGCCGACGATAACATGACAATCAAAGTTGCTGCCGCTGTCAATGAGGTTCTAGCCTCATATCTGGTAGATGGACATCAGCTAGAGATCAAGCTTAAGATTCCTCCGGATTGGCCTTTACACAAGGTTGAAGTTAGAGATTTAAAGCGGGTTGGGGTAGATAATGACAGGTGGCGAGCTTGGATCTTGGCGGTGCAGCAGATGATTTGGTCGAGCGTGAGGACCTGGTTTCTTTATTTTTTTGAGCCTGCATTTGACGCGCTCGTAGAACGGCCGGATAACGGATGGTTTGGGTCTCTTCAAGAAGAATGTAACACTCTACTTCCAAGGACATGTTGAATGTGCTATTTGTTACTCGTATGGGCTATTCTCCATGATTCTTTTTTAGGTTACTAACAATTGCGTAGGATTATTAGTGTGATGGACAGCAGCTTACCGAAAAAAACTTGTCAGACATGTAAAAATAAGTATCATGCGGGATGTCTTTACAAGGTGCGGTCGAATGTTTTGGTGTCACGAGAGCGCAGTGAACTAAGCATTCATCATAGTGGTTTCGTACGAGCAATGCCTCTACTTGTCCATTATGTCGCTCGCAAATCATCTTAGCTTAGAGTAGCAAATTTTGGTAGTAGGTTGAGACTTGTTTTGAGCTGCATAAAAGGGATATAATCCTAATGCACTCAGTAGTTTAATGTAATCTCTGTTAGTATATCGGTCAGTACACGCGCCTGTCATTGTAATGATCGCGCGAAAGCGGGGTTCGATTCCCCGACAGAGAGTATTTTTCTCTCATTGTCACAGTCACCGAGAGAAAAT
>Ga0157357_1000996_pt1 | contig 12035 bp, 12 predicted proteins | sample AttcapACBM1_FD_111485 | JGI IMG/M metagenome (GOLD analysis project Ga0157357, IMG submission 111485) | Fungus gardens microbial communities from leaf cutter ant in Botucatu, State of Sao Paulo, Brazil - Atta capiguara ACBM1 | ecosystem: Host-associated > Fungi > Mycelium > Unclassified ... | reverse complement strand
GTGTACTAGGACACTAACACTTTTTGTTTTCTTTTATCTATTTTTCTTGATTTAATATTTCTTTTTTTTGAATTTTCTTTTCCTTTTATTTTATTTGATGATGAAGAGGCATGTGACTAAAGTCACATGACATGTCACATGATGTGAGGTCATAAGCCTAGACTCTAGAAGAATGAACTAGAAGAATGACATTAGGGTACATGTATAGGGTATAGTGTTCTTATGGAAGATATAAGGTTAATGTATGATGGAAGCATGGACAACACATAGACATTATGGTAGGGTTATTTATTGTTAGCATAGACTATGTATCTATAGTATAAATAGAATAGCAATACATTAGGAACTTCTTGTTGAGTTCTTTTGTGATCCCCACTTGATATCTGCCTTGAGATTTATTGCTTGTGTTACTATTGGTCTTTTGACTAGTACAAGATATAGATACAGTATAATCCTAAAGATTATCACTCAACATATCTAGCTCTAGTTCTTTGATATAATCTCTTCTTTCCAGACAATATTTTTTCTTTTCTTATTGGGTAATATTACTGAGTAGATATTACATAATTACCTAAATAATTGCATTTTTCCCTATGATGCCTTCACTCTTACATTAAGTATTACAGGTAAGGACTTATTCTATTACTATATACCTTACTTGTATATTAAGTATCACAGCCTTGAGTACTCATTGCTTAATGTCTGAGTCAAGTGAAGTCTACTCAGACTTACATGCAAATGAATTTTTTATTTTCAAAATTATATTTGTTGGAAAAAGAGTTGGGTATTATAATTAAAAATTCAAAGTGAAGTCAATAAAAGAACCTTATATAGGGTTTAAACAAGAGAACTCAATAGAGTTCCAGTTACAGAGTGTCTATCTTATATATACTTGGCTAATAATCTGTGCTATACTAAACCTAGTTTACTTTAAAGAATATGGAATATATGTATTATATACTATTGATATGTGGTATGACATTGCTATTCCAGAACTTTTTATGCCCTTCTGTGACACATAATCATATGACTGTGATATGTGACTGATGTGTGATATCATGCTAAATCCTAATCCTAAGTCTAAAAAATAGAATAAATGAAAATGAAAATGAAAATGAGAAAAAAACATGAAAATAAGTAAAGTCCACCATTTTTAACTCTGACATTATCCCTCTCTTCAAGGTTTCTCTTCTAGAGAAACTAACTTCTATTTTTACCAGTTTCTTTCTAACTTTCTTAGATACTTATCTTTAAATTTTCCATCATTCTATCCATACAACATCTTCACAATATATTTTCTAGGCAATTCTTCCCTTTTAAAGTCTTTTTTTTCTACTATACCCAACTTCTCTTGTTATCTTACTTCTGCATTTAGTTTTCCCTCAAACTTAGCCACTACTTCTTTTACATTTTCAAAATCCTTCTTCTTTTTTTATATGTTATAACTTAAAAATCTTAGAGTAAATCAATGAGAAAGAGCCTTGTATTAGATAATACAAGAGAACTCAATAGAGTTCCTAGTACAAAACTATCTACCTTATATATACTAAGTTACTAGTTCATGCTACAGTACCATTAACCTACCCTAAAGGCCATATATTATTTTGAAGGTCAATATGTGTCAAACATGTTGCAATAACATTGTTTCTTTTTAGAAGCTTCTACTATTCTCCCTTGTAACACATGATCATGTGACTGTGACTTGTGACATCACACTTACCCTAACCCCAAGTTCCCAAAATAGAAAATAAAAATAGTTAAGTCTGATGTTCATAATTCTAACATTATCTCTTCTTTAAGATTTCTCTTTCAGGGAAACTGACTTCTATTCTTGCTAGTTCCTCTCCAACTTCTTTAAGTACTTCTTCTCAAACTTTCCATCATTCCATCCATACAACATTTTTGCTGTATATTTTCCTAGTAATTCTCCCTTTCTAAAGTAGTTTCTCTTGTCATCTTACTTTTGTATTTAACCTTTCTTTGAATTCTACTACTACCTCCTTTACATTTTCCAAGTATTTTTTCTTTGCCTATGAGTCATATTCTATTATAAACCCCTTCCAACATACTAAATACTTCACTACTCTTCTTACTTTTCTTTTATTTAGTATTTTTTTCACCTTTCACTTTTTGACTTCTTCTACTTCTACTGGTTTTGCTTCTTCTACCCTCTGTTCCTCCACTTGTTCTTTATATTGCACTACTTGACTAACATTCACAACTAGGTAAATTCTCATTGATGTGGGCAGTCATAATTTGACTGCATTGGTAGAAACTACTTCATCAATGATGTATGGATCCACATAGTGATCCACCAATTTCCTCACTGGATGTTCTTTGAATACTAAGTCTTTTATACTCAGCATCACCTTATCTCCCTCCTTCCACTTTTCTATCTTTTTCCTTCTTCTGTTTGCTTACCACTTTATCTCTTCTTATACCTTTCTTAATGCTGCTCTTGCCTCCTTCTGTACTTTCTTCATTTTTTCCACAAATTCCATCACTTTTTCTATTTTTCCTTTTCTCCTGATATCTGCCTCCATTCTTAGTTTTCTATCATAATTCACCATAAACAGAGATATCTTAGTTGCTGAATAAGTTTTATTATTTATTGTGAACTCAGCTATTGCCAACTATTCAGACCAATCCTTTTATTTGTGATCAACAAAAAACCTTAAATAATGCTTGAGTTATTGGTTCATTCTCTCTGTCTGGCTATCTGTTTGAGGATGGAATACTGTTAACAACTTTATTTCAATTTCCAGCATCTTATTCAACTTCTTTGTTAGCTCTACTGTAAATTGCAGTTCTCTATCAGATACCATACTCTCTGGTAACCCAAGCAGCTTCTACACATTGTCCCTAAGCAGCCTCACCAATCCTTCCACTGACATTCCCTCTGTTGTTACCACAAAATATGTCATTTTTGACAACCTGTTACAAACTACTAGGATTGCATCTTTTCTAGCTACTAACAGTAACTTGGTAATGAAATCTACCATCAGATGAGTCCACAGCTTCTCCAGTACCTCACTTAACTTCAACTTCCCTGTTGGTATCTCAGTTCAATTTTTCATCCTTTGACACATATCACATCTGTTCACATATTTTCCTATATCTCTTGTTACTTCAGGCTACCAGTAATTTCTCATCACCAACTCCATTGTCTTTTACCTTCCTCCATATCCAACCACCAGTATACCATGATACAACTGAATTATTTCTACTCTTAATTCCTCATCCTTCAGTATATATATCTTTCCTTTTTTCAACACCAAATTCCCTTCTATCTATTACTCATCTTCTTGTAATAATTTGACTCCTGCTTTCTTCATCTCTTCTACTACTCTTACCACTTCTTTATTCTTACTCCTGACTTTTTTTATGTTTTCTACTATATCTACTTCAGGTTCTTCTATTACTACTTCAGTTAAAGTATGAATAAGTCCATCTGTCTTTCTTATTTTTGTGCCTGGTACATATTTTAATATTTTAAATTCTTGTGGTCAGTCCAGACCTCAAACTTGAATTTTGTGCCCTCTAACAAATATCTCCAGTTTTCTAATTTTCTTATTACCACTAACATCTCCTTATTATAGATCTTATAATTCCTTTCTGTCTCATTGAGGGATTTTGAAAGGAACACCACTAGTCTCCATCTTCCATCTTCACACTCCATAGATAGCACACTACCTATTGCATAATCTGATGCATCAACTTCTATCCTCATTTTTGTCTAAGTCTGGTGCTGCTAACACTAGTTTTTTAACCAGGTCATGTAATGGTCTAGCTATCATTGCAAAATCTTTAATAAATTGCCAATAATAGTTGGTGAGTTTCAAAAACTTCTGTACATCTTTAACTTCTTTCAGAGTTGGCTAGTCCAATACTCCCTTCATCTTTTCTTTCTTTATTTTAATTCCCTCTAGTTCAATCACAACTCCTAGAAACCCTACTTCCTTAAACTTTTACTTGCATTTTTCTGGTTTTATATATAAATCATTCTTAGCTAATCTCCTCACTGCTTTTTTTACTATCTTATCATGTCCCTTTTATCCTTCCATTCCCACAATCACATTATCAATGAAGTTTGCCACTTTCTCAGTGTTGATTAAGTCCCATAAGATTTCATTCATCATCATCTAAAACATTGCTGGAGAGTTGGTTAGTTCAAAGAACATAACTATAGAACACCATCATAAGTTCAACTTTGTAAATACTTTTTTTGTACCTATGTTTTCTACAATATCTGAAATAAGAGGTAATAGATAATTATTTTTCATTTTCCACTCATTTAAATACTGATAGTTCTGCACTATATACTTTTTATCATTCTTCTTTTCTACAAAAAACATAGGTGCCATTTGGGGAGACTTTAAGGGCCAAATATACCCATTCTTCAATTGTTTTTTGATGAACTTGCATATCTCTCCTTTCTACTCTCTTGACAATAAATACACCTTCTCTTTTCTTAGTATGAATTCCTTCTTTATCTCTATTGCATAATCCTATACTTTTCTTGTCAGCATTCTTTCACTTACTTTCTTTCTGAAGATATAGATTCATTTATGGAATCTTGGAGAAACCAATTTCTTGTCCTTTTCCTCCTCTTTGTCCTAAAGATCTCATTTCTCTGCTACTTTCTTCACTTCTATTATTTTTACATTTTTTGGTTTTTTCTTCTTCTACTCCTTTTCTTCTTGTTTCTTTTCATCCTCTTTCTTTTTCTCTTTTTGTTTTTGTTTTTCCTACCTTAACCTCTCTTGCTTCAGCCTCCACTGTTTACCACACTCTTCTGGACATCTTGTCATCTTCACTTTTTCTGTTCTCCAATTAATTTCAGGATTATAGTGTGCAAACTATAGCATTCCCAAGATTATGCTCCACTTCTACCTACCAATTACATTAATCACTGTTCTTTTTCTATGTCCCTAGTAATAAATATTCATCTCCACTGTATGCTCAATAGGTCTCTTTTCTTGTTGAAGAAACTGTCCACATTCCTTATATATATTGGTCTTTCTATTTTTTTCAACTTATACCCTTGTTTTCTTGCAAACTCTGAACTTATAACTAACTCTATTGCTCCACTATCTAACAATGCTTTCACTGTCACTCCTTCCTGTGTATCAATTTTTTTTAGCCCAATCTTGACTATTACTTCTCTCAACATGTTCTCATTATCTAAGTTACAGCAGGATGTATTTTCCATTACTCTACTGAGCATTACAAACCTATTTGTATTAGAATCTAATTGAGGACTATTAGATTCTCCTTCCTATTTAAATTATGATTTTTTCTATTATTTACACTATCTCTGATTTTTGTAATTTCTTGCTAAGTGGCCAAATTTCCTACAACTATAGCAGTCTCTTTTCCTATCCACATTCATCACATAAGGGTCCCTTCTCATTCTCTTTCCTCTCCCTTCTTGTCCTTGCAGGAGGTTTTAGACCACCACTACATTCATCCTCTTTACTCCTTCTTTCTATCTCTTGAGTCATACCTGAGGCTGAGGCATTCATTGCTCTTATGCCCCACTAACAGTTGCTGGTGTATTTAATCTTTGAGCTGGAGCTCCTATTTCTCTCCTTTCTCTCAACATTTCTTCTTCTCATCTACTTTTCCTCTAATACCTATCCAAATTCACTACTCTATACTTCTAGGAGACCTTTCTGCCTTCATCAATTTTTTTCTAATTATATTATTTATTTTTTGTTTGATCTCTTTTATTAATGGTCTTTTCTCATATCTGCTTCTTCTTACTATTCTTCTAAACTCTTAAACAAATTTCTCTATTGTCTTACTCCCTTACTCTATTTTCTTCAACTTTAAGCCTAGAGTTTGGCTATTCTTCTTGACTAAAGGATAATGTTGTCCTTTAGTCAAGAATGATGAGAGAATGAAGTTTAGAGAAAGCTTAGTGTTGGACAGTCTTAAGAAGTGAAATCAAGTTTTAATGTTATAACTCAAAGATCTTAGAGTGAATCAATGAGAAAGAATCTTGTATTGGGTAATATAAGAAAATTCAATAAAGTTCCTAGTACAAAACTGTCTATCTTATATATGCTAAGTTACTGGTCTATACTATAGTATTATTAATCTACCCTAAAGGCCATATGTTATCTTTAAAATCAATATATGTTAAATATGTTGCAATAATATTGTTTCTTTTTAGAAGCTTCTACTATGCTCTCTTGTGACATATGATCATGTGACTGTGACTGATCTGTAACACTGAGTCACATTGTATGACAATTTGTAACTGTAACTTGTAATGTCATACTAATTTTAATCCTAAGTTTCCAAAATAGAAAATAAAATGAAAAGAAAAATAAAAATAGTTGAGTTCAACATTTATGATTCTGACATTATGTATCATGCTCTGCTATAAACTTCTTCTATTGCACCAAGTATTTCACAACTCCTTTTACTTTTCTTTTAGTTAATATTTTTTTTACTTTCTACTTCTTAACTTCTTTTATCTCTACTGGTTTTACTTTCTCTACTTTCTGTCCTTCTACTTGTTCTCTGTATTGTACTATCCAACTGTTATTCACAACCAGATGAATTCTTATTGAAGTTAGCAGTTGTATTTTGACTATATTAGTAGAAACTACTTCATCAATGATATATGGATGTCAAATGTAGTTCATACCAGGAGTGAAAGTCCACAAGATAGGCTTGGAGATATGTGGACTTGTAGAATAACCTTGGCTTCAGCTTATATGCTATGCCATCTGTCTGCTACATGGTTGCAACTTCAGATAATAGGAAGAAGTCTAAGATAGAAGTGAGTGCTGATTGGTATGTTGCCATTGAACACCAGAGATTGAGTTCAATAAGAGTTATCTTTGTCAATTATCAGAATAGCAAATTACAGTATAACTACTAGTCTTATATGCAGTGAATAACTATAGAAGATGCTTGGGGTTTCAGTAGTATATCTCTTATTATTCCAAGTGGAGGTTTCAGTATTGAGACACTAACAGGAGTAAGACTCTGCCATAGAAGACTAAGTCAGATAGGAGTATCTCTATTATAGAAAATGGAATCTCTGAATTGTTGCATCACTGCTATATAGGCATATTATAAGGAAGATGGGCTTTTAAGTTAGATATTGATAAGGCAATATTAATGTGGGAATATATTTTCCAGATGGGTGGACTTGGCATATAACAATGGACCAATATATCAGTTCACTAACTTCTTTACCAGTTTTTCCTTGAACATCAAATTCTTTATACTCAACATCACTTTGTCTTCTTTTTTCTATTCTTCAGCTTCCTTTCTCCTCTTATTTGCCTGTTGCTTCACCTCTTCTTGTGCTTTTTTTAATGCTACTTGTTATGGAACATTTTGGACACTAACATTTCTCTTTTTCTTTTATCTATTTTTCTTGATTTTATATTCTTTTGAATTTTTTTTCTTTTTATGAACAATGAAGAGGCATGTGACATCATAGGTCTAGAACATGGTGGAAGGATCTAGAAGATGACGTCAAGGCACATGTATACAACATGGTGGCCTTGAGTAAAATATAAGGTAAACATGAGAACAAAGCATGGACATAAAGGTAGGTTTAATTATTGTTAGTATAAACCACATGTAAAACATATATATAGGACTCTAATTTAGCAGAGACTTCTTGTTAAGTTCTCTTGTGAACTTCCCACTTGATATCTACTTAAGAGATTTACTCGCTGTGTAGTCATTGGTCTTTGTGACTAGTGGTTGCCACAACACTACTCTTGTTTCTTTCTACACTTTTTTATTCTTTCCACAAACTTCATTGCCTTTTCTACTTTTCCTTTTCTTCTGATATCTGCCCCTATCCTTAACTATCTTCCATAATTTGCCATAAATGAAGATACTTTGGTTGCTGAGTATGTCTTGTTGTTTACTGTAAACTCAGCCATTACTAGCTATTCTAACCAATCCTTTTGCCTATGATTGACAAAGAACTGTAAATATTGTTCTAGTTCTTGATTCTTTCTTTCTGTCTAACCATTAGTTTGGAAATAAAATGATATTGATAACTTGGTCTCAATTTCCAATATTCTGTTCAGCTTCTTTGTTAACTTCACTGCAAAATATGGTCTTCTATCTGAAATCACACTCTCTGGTAACCCATACAACTTCCATATGTTATTCCTAAACAATCATACCAATCCTTCTGCCAAGATTTCCTTTGTTGTTGTCACAAAATGAGCCATCTTTGACAATCTATTGCAGACTACTAGGATTGCATCCTTCTCAGCTACTAACAGCAACTTCATAATAAAGTCTACTGATAAATATGTCTATAGCTTCTCTGATACCTCATTTACCATTAACTTTTCTGCTGGTACCTCTATACAATTCTTTATCCTCTAACATATATTACAACCATCCATATATTTTCCTATATTTTTTGTCATTCTTGGCCACCAGTAGTTTCTTGTTACCAACTCTGTTGTCTTCTACCTTTCTTCATGTTCTGCCACCAGTATACTATGATGCAATCAGATTATCTCCATTCTCAATTTCTTATCTCTTAATACATAAATTTTTTCTTCCTTTAATACCAAATATTCTTCTACCTGCTATTTATCTCTTCTTAACATTTTTTCTATTATATCTACTTCTGGTCTGTCTATTACTACTTCAGCTAAACTATAAATCCATTGTTCTTTAATTAATGTCTGATTTTTGTCTTTCCAGTCTGGTCTTCTACTAAGTCCATCTACTTTTCTCATTTTTGTTCCTAGTATATGTTTTAAGGTAAAGTTGAATCTTGACAGATAGAATGCCTAATGAGCTTGTGTTTTGTTCAACTTTTGTATTTTCATGAAATATCCTAAATTCTTGTAGTCTATCCAAACCTTGAACTTAAATTTTACACTCTCTGATAAATGTTTCCAGTTTTCTAGCCCTCTTATCACCACTAACATTTCTTTGTCATAAATCTCATAGTTTCTCTCTATCTCATTGAGAGATTTTGAGAGGTATGCTATAGACTTCTATTATTCATCCTCACACTTCATAGATAAAACCTCTTCTGTTGCATAGTCTAATACATCAACTTCTATCCTTATTTTTTTAATTTAAGTCCAGTACTGCTAATACTAGTTCTTTTGTAAATCTCTCCTTCAACTTTCCAAGTGCTCTCTCCTGTCTTTCTTCACCAAATCATATAACAGTTTGGTTATCAATGTGAAATTCTTAATGAATTGCTAATAATAGTCAGCTAGTCTCAAGAATTTCTGTACATTTTTAACTTCTTTTGGAGTTGGCTAGTCCAATACTTCTTTCACTTTCTCTTCTTCTATCTTAATATCCTCCAGCTTAATCACTACTCCCAAAAACCCTACTTCTCTGACCTTCTACTTACATTTTTCTAGCTTTACATACAAGTTGTTTTCTACCAACTGCTTCACTACTTCCTCTACTACTTCATCACATTCTTCTTCTTCTTCTGTTCCTACTATAACATCATCTATGAAACTCACTACTTCTCTAGTGTTAATTAAGTCCTAAAGAATCTCATTTATTATTATTTGAAATATTGCTAAGAGAATTTGTGAGTTCAGAGAATATCACTGTTGGTTCAAATAACTCTTCCAGCATTATGAGCACTGTCTTCCATTCATCCCCCTTCTTTATCTGTACATTATTATATTCTATCTTAGATCTAACTTAGTAAATATCTTTTTTGTACCTATAGTAAGGGATAGTTATTTTTAATTATCTATTTGTTTAAATATCTGTAGTTCTATATCATATGGTTCTTACTGTCCTTCTTTCATACAAAAAAAACTAGTGCCATTTGAGACAACTTTGAAGGTCTGATATACTCTTTTCTCAATTGTTCTCCTATGAACTCATGTACCTCTTCTTTCTCCTTTCTTGACAACAGATATACATTTCCCTTCCTTGGCACAAATCCCTTTTTCACCTCTATTGTATGATCCCACAACTTTTTCATTAGCATCCTCTCACTTGCTTTCTTTCCAAAGATATGGATCTATTTGTAGAACCTCTGAGAAACCAATTTCTTGGATTCTTGCTTTCTCAGCCAAACTTGAGACTTGGGCAATTGTTGCTGTTATTTCTCTCTAGTATTTGCTGGCATATTCATCCTTGAGGCTGAAGGCTCTGTCTTCCTTTTTTCTCTCAATCTTTTCTTCTCCTATCTACTTTCTCTCTAGTGTTCACCATTTTCTTATACCATTATCCAATGCTTCTGGAAGGATAGTCTACCTCCATGAGCTTTCTCCTAATTGTTCTATCCATTCCTCTTTTAAACTCTTCAATCAATAGTCTTTTTTTGTATCCATCTCCTCTTATTGCCTTTCTGAACTCTTAAATAAACTCTTCTATTGTCTTGCTTCCTTGCTTATCTTCTTCAATTCTGTTACCTTTATTGTCTCATCATCTCCTCTACTGAATTCTTTCTTTAAATCTGATAAAAATTCCCCCACTGTTATTTAGCTCAGACTTCTACCCTCCAAATCTTTGGGAACATTCTCTTTCCATATATCTGCTGATCCTCCCTATACATACAACAAAACACACTGTATCTGCTCTTCTACTAAATCATTTCTCCTCTTCATTCTAATAAAAATCTTACATCTAATATTGGGTTGGAGAATTACTGCTGCTCTCTCTCTTTTTAGTTCTACTTAGGCTATCAGTGTCTATAAGGCTGTTATCTGCTCTTATTACTGATAGACTATCTGTTCCAGACTGATTAAGCTATAATAACTCATATTGTAATATAAAGGGAAAAAATTGATTGGGGTTGGTGAAGATGAAATTGAGGGTAGTGTAGAAGATGATGAAGTATATAAGAGTAGGGCAGAATTAGTGCTGATCTCTTTTTCTGACTCATACTCTAAACTCAACTCAATCTTAGTAGGTGTTAGTAGTACTTTTCTTATCCACCTCACACTATCTACTAACTATCTAAATAACTTACTACTGTCCTAATTAAATTGTATATGATTTTGACCTAAGAAGATTATTTTACTCTAGACAGAGTTTTAGAGACATCTTCCATTCTCCTATATATACAGGTTACAAGTGGACACTATAGCACAGAGTTCCTATACAAAAAGATACAAGTACTTTACTTAACACTACTTAATTAAACAATGTGTAATGTTTAGTCAGTGACCTGGATCTAGTCACTAACTACCCATGCTAAGTAGTTAGCTTCCCTTTATACCTAAGGTCCAGCTTTATACCAAGAATAACTAGTAGTTGTGCTGACCACTGGTCAAGGGTAAAAAGAAAATAGAGAATAAAGAGGGTACTATATTAAATAGCCTTAAGAGATGGAAATTGAGTTCTAATGTTCCAATCAAAGACTCAAAGTTAAGTTAATAAAAGAATCTTGTATAGGGTTTATACAAGAGAACTAAATATAGTTCTAGTTACAGAGTATTTATCTTATATATACTTAGCTAATAATCTATGCTATACTAAATCTAGTCTACTCTAAATAATATGTAGTATAATATTGCTGTTCTGAAATCTTCTATATCTTTCTGTAATATATGATTATATAATTGTGACATGTGACTGATGTGTGACATCACACTAAACCCTAATTCTAAGTCCAAAAAAATAGAATAAATAAAAAAAGAACATAAAAATAAGTAAAGTCTACTATTTTTAACTATAATATTGAGAACATTATTATATCTAGGTATAAAGTGATAAGATAGTGTGATTATGTTATAATTCAAAATTCAAAGTGTTAAGTCAGAAAAAAAATCTTATATTAGGATTAATATAAGAAAACTTAATAGAGTTCTTGTTACAAACTGTTGTGGCAACCACTAGTTACAATGACCAATAGTAATACAAACAATAAATCTCTCAGTAAGATATCAAGTGAAGATCACAAGAGAACTCAACAAGGAGTCTCTGCTGAATTGCTACCCTATTTATATAAATTACACATGGTCCATGCTACAAATAATTACTCCTACTCTAATGTCCATGTGTCATCCATAAGTGTATCATATGTATACCATAAGGTAGCTATG
>Ga0157357_1000995_pt1 | contig 12040 bp, 9 predicted proteins | sample AttcapACBM1_FD_111485 | JGI IMG/M metagenome (GOLD analysis project Ga0157357, IMG submission 111485) | Fungus gardens microbial communities from leaf cutter ant in Botucatu, State of Sao Paulo, Brazil - Atta capiguara ACBM1 | ecosystem: Host-associated > Fungi > Mycelium > Unclassified ... | reverse complement strand
TATACAAGAGAACTCAATAGAAAATTCTGTACAGGATTGTCTACCTTATATACTGAAATCCCATAGTCCATGCTACTCTACTTCTAGCCTACCCTAAACAGCCATGTGTTTGCCTTAAGGTCAGCATGTATTATACATGCTGTATGACATCATTCTTCCAATGTAACATGTGATCTTGTGACTGTGACTGTGACAGCATTCATGTAATGTGTGACCAGTGTGTGACAGTATGATGTCACACTAACCCTAACCCTAAGTTCCCAAAATAAAGGAAATGAAAAAGAAAAAGAAAATAGTTAGTATCCACTGTCTTCAACTCTGACACCTGAAGTTCATGACAGTAAGATATGTATTGAGAAAACAAATCTACAATATATATATGGAGTTCACAACAGTAAGATATGAACTCCAGCAAGAGAAAAAATTTACACTTTATATATCTCTTCTATGTATGGCTATTTTCCCAAGAATCTTTCCTCAATCACACTCAGATATTGCTAGAGCAATCATCTATATTATTAATAGAATGAAAATATATAACAGTATCACCACTGTCATATCTTAACACTCCTACTTAGTGAAATGCTGGCAAAACATCTAAACATTTCCTGAAGTTGACAAATACTTTGTAAGACATCTGCTTAGTGAAAATATCTGTTAACATGTTCTTTGTCAACATATATTTGAGCTCTATTTCACCATGTTTGACTCTTTCTCAGATAAAATAATGCTTAATATCAATATGGTTTGCTCATGAGTAGTTTACTGGGTTGTTAACAAGAGCAATGTACCTTTGATATGAATGATTATAATAGTAATTTGAAAAAAGCTTAGTTTCCCAAGAAGAGTTCTAAGCTATACTGCTTTCTTTGTTGCATTCAAAAAGATTATGTACTCTACTTCAATAGAGAAAGTAGCTATAGTAGGCTTCTTCTTTGATGACCAAGCAACTAAGCTACTGGCAATCTCAAATAAGAATTCTTTAATAGAGTGCTGACTATCAGAACCCTGAGCCCAGTCAGAGTCTGTTCATCCAACTAGATCAAATGCATCTCTTCTGTATTGTTCTAGCACCTGTCATATTCCAAACTCTGAAACATGTTCAAGATATGTTTAACTTTAATATAACATCAAATCCCCATGGTTATTGGGTCTTATTTGTGTCCAAAACTCCATCAGTAGTTTGATACTTTATAATAGACTTAAAGTCCGTGGTTATTTCACTTTATTTGAGTCAAAATCTGTGGTCATATTCATCTGTATCCATTGCCTAATTATCTCCTTCAAACTCCACAAATTTACTTGGACTTTATGTGGAGTTTTCCCCTCTCCAAATCTAAACTCCTATATAGTGTTTCATTAGTGAAACACTCACTCGGAGATCTGTTTTAGTTACTCCTTTTTGTTATTTTATGTATTTAAGGCTGGTGACCCCTTTGTAATAGCTAGCCTGATAATCGACTAAAAGTTAACACTAAATCTCCAGTGTTAATGGCAACATACTTTACCCCTCTCCTTATGACTCCTTACAAGACCAATCTCTGAAATTGCAACCATGTGGCTTGTAGGAGGCACAACACATAAGTTGAGGCCAAGGTCATTCTGACAAGTCTGCATCACCAAGCTCATTGCAGGAGTTTCTACACTCTGTGCATGTCTGAGCCAACTCCATGGATTTTCACCTTCAAGTACAAACCATGCCTAACAGCACCAAGCAATAATCAACTGCTCTTTTAAGATACCAAAGGATATGCTTTGTAGCCTAAAGATAAAGAATACTAGAATTTACCCAAACTAAGCAATTTGTCCAACTGTAAACTGGATATTTAGCCATGTTTGCATAATATAAAGCAGTAATCCAACAAATAATAAATGATGGATACTGTTAGGCAACTAGGAAAAGTTCACAGTGTTTAGCAGAGCTTGTGATCTATAAAAAAGTTCTAAGAAAATAGAATGAGGACTCTTGGAGATAATAGTATCAAGTATGGTTCTTACTTCAAGTAAATATACATGGTTAGTCACATGAAAAAGGGTCATATTAAGTGTAGAAACTTATTCAGAAATAGATGTGGTTATCTGTGAGAGTAAGTGAAGTACTCAGATTATAGATCAAGCTAAAATGATTATCTACAAACTTACAATAGAACTATAGATAACAATCTTTGTCTCAACTTATGTGTTATACTACTATTTATTACATAGTCATAATTTTAGACTGAGAATTAAGAAAGAAGTGGTTTTGGTCAGGTTTAAGCTTAAGAAAAGAAGTAAGTCATCTAGGTTTGATTTCCTGACTGAAGAACTATAAAGTATTTACTTAGTCTTAAATACTAAGAATGGTAGTATAGAAGATAACTAGAAAGATATTTTAGAGATAGCTTCTAGAAGAACAACTGCACCTACCTCCTCCTAATCCCTATGTTACTCACATTGTTAACAATAGAGATCTTATTGTAATATTGAACCAGGAGAAGAAAGATTGGACAAAGAAATACCACAAAATAATCTGAGAATTAGAGACAATGGCAGCTGCAAATTCAGAATCTTGTCAAGTTAGCTAATACTGTAAATATTGAATTGGCAGACATTTAAGCCACTCTATTACAAGCCAGTGACACATACAAAACACAGATTGGAGGAGATATTTACAGTATATCTGAAGAACTACAAAACATTATACATAGAGACATAAAAAGACAAGCACATCATATCTAAGTCCTACTAGCAGATGAACTAGACCAATGTAAAAGCAAAGAAGATGAATAGGTTGAGAGCCACATAAAAATAATACAAGAAGCATATCAAGAAACATATCAAGAAGCTCCACAACTAATAGTTATCAACAAAGGGAAATAGAAAACAAGTGTAGTTCAAGATGAAGAAATATTTTTATACAAGTCATACAACATATCATCTGAACTAAGCAAACCAAAAACATCTAAATACAAGAAGAAGTTGAAAACCTAGAAAGAGCTTTGAAAATGCTTCAATCACTAACAAAAACCATTCCACTTCTCCCATCACCTCATTATAAAGCTCTTTAATGAAATGGAAAACAAGATATCCAGTATTGGAAAGAAATCATAGCTGAGTTCATCAAACAAAAGCATAACTTAGACACAAGCAGACAAGGATTTCCAATCAAGATATATTCAGAAAGGCCTCTATATAAACTCTTATTTATAGTATTAACACTACAAGGAGAAATCATCATCAAACCTACCAAGAAAATAGTTGTGTCTTATATAGTTAGAAACCTAGCATTCTTAGATTGAACAAGAAGTTTATGAGAACATGAACATTATAACAGGGATATTATTTATCATTTACTGTGCCTTGTTGTTTTCTCATGTTCTATCAGTCAGTGCCTTATGTAGTAGTAGAGGCTTCATCATGTTCTCCTCACTTTTTCCTCAAGAGTGCTTCATATACTATTCATGGTCATTAGGTATATATAGCTGTAGATACTATTCTGTATCTTTATGCTTTACCAATTGACTCATTCTCCACTCTTACTCAAGTCTTTGCCTGAGTTGTAACCTGAGCCAAGCCTAAGGTTATAACAACTATGTATCTATAATATAAATAGGATAGCAATATATCAGAGACTCCTTATCAAGTTCTCTTGTGGTTCCTATAAGATTCTCATCTTATAAGACTACTTAGTGCACTATTGACCATCTTAGTTAGTGGTTGCCACAACAGCTAAGAGAATATTAGTATAGGAGATAACTAAGGAGATACTAAAGAAATAGTTTTTAAAATATAAGACAACTAGAAGTCTGGATGATAAGTTACTAAGAGATGAAACATGAGAGAGCATAGTATATCTATAGTTGATTAGAGTCCTATTTGGAGTCAGGAAGCAGATGTCTCAGAGGTCTTAAAAGTCAGTCTATAATATTCTATTATGATTTAAGTTCAAGAGTTAAAATAGGAAAAAAATCTTGTATTAAAGTTAATACAAAAGAATTCAATGGAATTCTTAGTACAATATATCTACCTATATATATGCTAGGCTGTTTGTCTGTATGTAACTATATCTAACCTATTCTAAAAACTATATATTATATATAAGGTTAACATATAGTGAACATGCTGTATAATGTCATTATTTTAGAACCTTTTACATTCTTTCATATGTTATATGATCATGTGACATTGACATATGTGACTGATGTGTGACTATCACAACTGTTATATTAAACCCTAATTCTAAGTCTCAAATAAAATGAAAAATAAAATAAAATAAAAACAAAGTCCACTATCTTTGACTCTAACATTATTCCTCTTTAAGGTTTCTCCTCCAGAGAAACTGACTTCCATTTTCATCAGTTGTTTTTAAACTTCTTTAGATACTTCTTCTCAAACTTTCTATCATCCTATTCATATAATATCTTTGCTATATACATTTCTGGTAACTCTTCTCTTCTAAAATCTTGCTTCTCTATCATATCTAATTTTTCTTGCCTCCTAACTTCTGCACTCAGCCTTCTTTCAAACTCTACTACTGCTTTCTTTATATTTTCCAAGTCTTCTTCTCTCTTTCACATATCATATTCTGCTATAAACTCCTTTTACCATACTAAATACTTTACAATTCCTCTTATTTTTCAAATTTCTACTCCTCAACTCCTTCTACTTCCACTGGTTTTGTTTATTTTACTTTCTGTTTCTTCATTATTTCTCTATATTCTACTATTTGACTAATATTTACCATTAGATAAATTCTTATAGAGGCTGGCAGTTTTAACTTTACTGCATTTGCTAATATGATTTCTTCTATCATGTAAGGCCCTATATATCTTTCTATCAACTTCTTAACTAATTATTCTTTGAACATCAGATCTTTTATACTCAATATCACTCCATCTTTATTTTTCTATTCTCCTACTTTCTTCTTCTTTTATCTGCTTGTCACTTCATCTTCTTCTATACTTTTTTCAATGCTACCTCTGCTTTCTTCTGAACTTTTTTCATTCTCTCTGCAAACTCCATTACTCTTTTCTTCTCTTCTGATATCTACCCCTATTCTCAATTCTCTACCATAATTTGCTATAAACAGAGATATCTTAGTTGTTAAACTCTTGGTTCATATATTCTATCTACCTATCTGTTTAAGAGTGGAATACTGTTAACAACTTTGTTTTGATTCCCAACATTCTGTTCAGCTTCTTTGTCAACTCTATCTCAAACTGAGGTCTCCTATCTGATATCACACTCTCTAACAACCTATGTAACTTCTATACATTATCTCTGAACAATCTTGCCAATCCCTCTGCTGATGTTGCTACAAAATAAGCTATTTTGGACAACTTATTACATATTACTAAGATTAAATTTTTTTCCTGCTACTAATGGCAACTTCATGATAAAGTCAACTATTAGATGTATTTGCAGTTTCTCTAATACTTCATTTGCCATCAACTTTTCTATTAGTGCCTCCATTCTATTCTTTATCTTCTAATATAAATTACACCTATCCACATATCTCCCTATATCTTTTGTCACTCCTGGCCGCTAGTGATTCTTTATCACCAACTCTGTTATCTTTTATCTCCCTCTATATCTTGCTACCAGTACATTATAATGTAACCAAATAATTTTTGCTCTCAACTTTTTATCTTTCAGCCTATCTTCTTTATCTCTTGTATCACCTTAACTACTTTTTATTTAGCTCTTTTGATTAATTTTTGATTTTTATTGTCCTTTTCTACTCCTACTTTTCAGTCTGGTCTGTTGCTCAGTCCATCTGCCTTTTCCATCTTCACTCCTAATATATGTTTTAAGGTGAAATCAAATCTCAACAAATATAATATCCATCAAGCTTATCTATAATTCAACTTCTGCACCATTATGAAATATTCTAAATTCTTATAGTTTGTTCAGACTTTGAACTTGAACTTTCTATTCTCTAACAAATATCTCCAGTTTTCCAACCTTCTAATCACTACTAACATTTCCTTGTCATAAATCTCATAATTCCTTTTGGTCTCATTCAAAGACTTTGACAAATATACTACTGGCCTCCATCATCTATCTTCACACTCTATTAACAATACTCCTTCCATTGTATAGTCCAACATATTAACTTCCATCTTCAATTTTTTATCTAAGTCCAATACTACTAACACCACATCTTTTGTAAACCTCTTCTTTAACCTTTCAAACATCTTTTCTTGCTTTTTAGTTCATTTCTACTTCTACTCCTTTTTTACTAGATTATATAACAGTTTAGCTATAGATACAAAATCTTTAATGAACTGCATATAATAATTAATAAGTTCCAAAAACTTCTAAACATTCTTGATCTCTTTGGGAGTTAGCCAGTTGTCATATATAAGTCTACCCATCTAGAAATTACATCCCCATGGTGATATCATCTTCCAATTATACAAGCTCACCTTCCACATCAGCCACCTTTCTCACAACATATCTTATGGTAGTACTACAACTATCCAGGTATTCTGTTTTCCACAGTAGAGATACTCTTATTCGACTTGGTCTTTCATGACAGAGTTACTCCTGTCAGTGTCTCAACACTGAAACCTCTGCTTGGAGTAATAAGAGCTATCCCACTGAAACCCTGAGCATTTCCTATAGTAGGAACTCATATATAAGACTAGTAGTTACATTGTGATTTGCTAGTCTGATAATTGATGAAAATAAATTCTTATTGAACTCAATCTCCAGTATTCAATGGTGACATACCAAATCAGCACTCACTTCCATCTCAGACTTCTCCTTATCATCTGAAGTTGCGACCATGTAGCAGACAGATGGTGCAGCACATAAGCTGAAGCCAAGATTGTTCCACAAGTCTGCACATCTCTGAGTCCATCTTATAGACTTTCACCCCTAGTGTGAGCTATACCTGACATCAGTACAATACTGTCTCTACTTGTATTTTTCTAATTTTACATACAAATCATTTTCTACTAACCTCTTCACTACTACTTTTTTCTTTGTTCCTATTATCATATTATCAATAAAACTTACTACTTCTCTAGTGTTGACCAAGTCCCATAAAATCTTGTTTATCATCATTTGAAATGTTGCAAATAAGTTCATTAAGCTGAAAAACATTACTTGTTCAAAGAATACCTCTAGTGTTATGAATGTCATCTTTTATTCATCTCTCTCCTTTATTTATACATTATTATATCTCTATCATAGATTTAACTTGGTAAATACTTTCTTAGTACCAATTTTTTCTAAAATATCCAAAATTAAAGGCAAAGGATAATTGTTCTTTTTAGTTTGTTTAAATATCTATAGTCTTGTACTATTCTTTTCTTATTGTTCTTCTTTCCTATAAAAAACATTGGTACTATTTGAGATAACTTCAAGAGTCTGATATATCCTTTTCTCAATTATTCATTTATGAACTTGCATATCTCTCCTCTTTCTTTTCCAGACAAGGAATAGATTTTTCCTTTTCTTAACATAAACTCTTTCTTTGCATAATCTCACATTTTCTTTATTGGCATCCTCTTACTTACTTTCTTTTCAAAGACATAAATCCTTTTGAGATACCAATTTCTTGGCCTCTTTATCATCATAAATCTCCCATTCTTCAGCTACATTTTTCACTTCTATTGTCCCTTCCTTTTTTGGTTTTTTTTTCTCCTTCTTCTTCTATTCCTCTTCTTCTCACTTCTTTTCCTCTTCTTTCTTTTTTTTTGTTTTTACCACCCCAGTTTCTCCTGCTTTGGTCTCTACTGCTTTCCACACTCTTCTGGATACCTCATTATCTTCACTTCTTCTATTCTCCAGTCAACCTCAGAATTGTGGTATGCAAGTTATAATATTTCCAAAATCACACTCTACTTCTACCTACCTATTATATTAATTTCTATCCTTTCTCTATATTTCTGATAATAAATATTGATTTCTACAATATGCTCAATTGGTCCCTCTTTATTAAAAGAACTATTCATATTTCTTATATAAATAAATCTCTTAATTTTTTGCAGTTTTCTTGTGAACTCTGAACTTATAATCAACTCTATTACCCTACTATCTAACAACATCTTTACTGTTATCTCTTCTTACATATAAATTCTCTCAAGTCTAATCTTCATAGTTACTTCTCTTAATAAGTTTCTATTTGAGTTATATTGGACAAATTTTTTACCCTACTATAGAATATTACAAACTTATTGTAATCTGTAGTACAGAGCTTCTACACAAAAGATATAAGTATTCTATTCTACTCAACATCATTTAATTAAAAAATAAGTAATATTTAGCTAGTAGTCTAAGTCTGGTCACTAATATCTACAATTACTTATACTGGGCAGCTAGCTCTCCTTTATACTTGAGGTCCAGCTTCTAAACTAAGGGTAATCAGTAATTGTGATAACTGCTAGTCAAAAATAATAAAAGGGTGAAGAAAAAGGAGCTGTCAGAGTTGAAGATAGTGAACTTTGTTTCTTCTTTATTCTTTTTCATTCTTTTTCATTTTTTTTCTTATTTTCTTATTTTGGACTTAAAATTAGAATATAGTATAATATCACAGTCATAGTTACACAATTATATATTATACAAAAGGACACAGAAGATTCCAGAATAATAACATTATATAGTATGTTCACTATATTAACCTTATAAATAATACATACTTTTTAGGATAGGCTAGGTTTAGTGTATATAAGGTAGATACTTTATACTTGGAACTCTATCAAGTTTTCTAAACCTATACAAGATTCCTTTCTCACTCTAACTCTTGAGTTTGAATTGTAACAGAAGCCCTATATTAGGCAGTTTCAGAAGTATATATTCTAACTCTTAAACTTGAATTATAACATTAAAACTCAATTATATACACTAGACTGTTAGTCTATATATAACTATATCTAACCTATTCTAAAAATTATATATTATATATAAGATCAACATATAGTAAACATATTGCATAATGTTATTATTCCAGAATTTTCTATGTTTTTCCATATGTCATATGATTGTGACAGTTGTAATATCACATTAAACCCTAACCTTAAGTCTCAAATAAAGAAAATGAAAGAAAAATGAAATAAAAACAAAGTTCACTATCTTTGACTCTAATATTATTGTTAGAAGTATAGTATAAAAAGTATAGTATAAAGTGCATATATGACACTAGCCAGATATCAAAGCTAAGCTTGAAATTATGTACTTTTAGCATAACTAATTCAGTAACTAGTCTATTCTTAATACATCTGTTTTTAGATAAAATTAATCTAATCTATCTTCTATTATCATATGCAAGTTCACCCATCCAGAAATTACATCTCCACAGTGAAATCATCTCCAAAACATACAAGCCTGCCTTCTATGGCAGCCACCTTTCTCACAACATGTCTTATAGCAGTGCTGCATTCATCCAGATATTTTGTCTTCTATGGCAGAGATACTCCTATTTAACTCGGTCTTCCATGACAGAGTTACTCCTGTCAGTGTCTTAACACTGAAACCTCCACTCAGGGTAATAGGGGTTTTACCACTGAAATCCTGAGCATCTCCTATACTATTTATATTTGTATATAAGACTAGTAGTTACACTGTAATTCGCTAGTCTGATAATCAACAAAGATAAACTCTTATTGAACTCGATCTCTGGTGTTCAATGGCAACACACCAATCAGCACTCACTCCCATCTCAGACTTCTTCCCATCATCTGAAGTTGCAACCACACAGCAGACAGATGATGCAGCATATAAGCTAAAGCCAAGGTCATTCTACAAGTCCACTCATCTCCAAGTCTATTCTGTGAACTTCTACCCTGGTGTGAACCGTGCCTGACATCTATATAACTAACTATAGATATCCATTTGAAGCAAGAACTATACTTAACATAGTTATTCTAAATACTACTTAAGTATATTCCAATCTGATAGAACAATGTTAACATAACTAAGAAATGATTATATTTAGATAGTCAGAAACTTGGATAAAAACATATAGAAGATTAGCCAAGAAAAAAAGGAGGTTTATAGTAGTAACATATGAAATAGGACAGTATTGTAGTATTAGATAATATATTTGACAGCAAGAAATAGTGGAACAGACTTAGCAAACTCTATGAAGTTCTACAGTATTCAGAGTTACTGGCTAATAGAAAATAAGAACTCTATAGGATTTAGTATAGGTATTTGTAATGTTGGCATACTAGAATTTCATGTAAAAGCTAGTCTTCTTATAGATGCTATTCAAATGTTTGCAAATGCTCTTGAGTTATTCTTGTTCTAGAGTAACTGAGAGACAGAGTAGATTATCAACAGTGAAAGACATAGAAATAGGATGAGAATTAGCAAGACTATATTATTTAAGTACTTGCTTAAGATAAGTCTTTTGAGACAAAAAATTTGCTCAGTCATGATCAACTAGGATGTCAAGTATAAATTTCAACTCTTCTAAGTCAGTGACATTAAAATATTCACTAATTTGAGTCTTGATGTTATAGTATTCTTGAATACTAACACTTTTCTTTTTCTTTTATCTATTTTTCTTGATTTAATATTTCTTTTCTTTGGTTTTTATTTTTATTTTTATTTTTTGACAATGAAGAGGCATGTGACTAAGGTCAAATGACATATCACATAATGTGAGGTCATAGGCCTAAACTTGGCTAAAGCAGGCTAAAAGGAACAAAAAGAATGATATCAGGGCACATGTATACAGTATGATGTCTTTATAGAAAACATGAGGGTAAAGCATGGATGACACATGGACTTTAGGGTAGGGTTAATTATTGATAGCACAGACCACCTGTAATTTATATAAATAGGATAGTAATTCAGCAGAGACTCCTTATCAAGTTCTCTTGTGATCCCTATAACAATATCCTACTGAAAGATTTATTGTTTGTTCCCTATTGGTCTTTGTGACTAGTAGTTTCTACAACACTTGAAGTGATAACTTGAACTAGTAAATAGTTTCAAGTTTCAGACTGCTAATGACCATATCATCTATCTAGATAATAATAGCCAATATAAGTGTGCCTTCTTTCTAAATAAAGATAAAATACATTATCTGCAACTGATTAAGTAAAGTCTAGCTTTACTAGCACTTCATTTAGTCTCTTCTTTCACTGTCTCAGTGATTTCTTGAGTCCATAAAGTGATTTCTTGAACTTTTCATATTTTCTATTTCTATTTGGACTAAACTGCTAAAAGCTATCTACCTCCATATAAATCTTCTCATCTAATTCTACATTCAGAAAGGCAGCCACTATATTAAGTTGATGTACTTCCCAGTCATGGTAAGCAAAAATAGTAAGAATAATATAAAAAGTAGTGAATTTAGAACAGATGTAAAAGTTCCAGTAAAATCTAGACCAGGTACCTGTGAAAACCTTTGAGCTCCAACATACACCTTATATTTTACTAGCTCTCCCACTTCATTCAGCTTATTTTTACACATAATTCTACCACCAACTGCTTTTTTCTCCTTCAGTAGGTTTTTAATCAATAAAAACACATTAGAATATCTAAGATTTGAACATTTAATTCTATTGGCTTTCTTCTACTCTTTGTTATAACTCAAAACCCTTAGAGTTGGATTATGAGGTAACCTTGTATTAGGTAACACAAGAGAACTTGATAAAGAGCTCTTTTACAAAGTAGTCTACCTTATATACTTTTACAGATGGTCTGTGCTAGCTACTGTGCACCCTATCCTAAATGATCATGTGTAAAGCATGAGGCCAATATGTGGTGTCCATGTTGTATAACATCATTTTGTTCTAGAATCTTCTACTTCTTTCTCCTTAGTCCCATGATCAATGTTGTGACCATACTATCAGATGTGACTGATGTGACCAATCACTTCTAACCCTAACCCCAGAGTTCTAAAAATAGAAAAGATGAAAAATAAATCGAAAAGAAAATTAAAATGAGAAAGAAAATTAAAAAAAACAAAGTTCTCTTTCTGCAATCTTGACACTCTTCTCAATAAAGGGATAAGAGAATTTCCTGGTAATTCTTTGATTTTCCAATAAGATCTACAATACTAACAAAAACCTGTCCAACTTCATAAAAATATTCACTGAGT
>Ga0157357_1000994_pt1 | contig 12046 bp, 12 predicted proteins | sample AttcapACBM1_FD_111485 | JGI IMG/M metagenome (GOLD analysis project Ga0157357, IMG submission 111485) | Fungus gardens microbial communities from leaf cutter ant in Botucatu, State of Sao Paulo, Brazil - Atta capiguara ACBM1 | ecosystem: Host-associated > Fungi > Mycelium > Unclassified ... | reverse complement strand
CTTCTATAGAAGAGAATTAATGGAGTAGTACATAGCAAAGCTATTGTATAGATGAGATGATGAATGTTTTGAGGAGAAATATCTCAAAAAATAAGAAACTAGAGACATTGAAAGAAGAAGTTTACTTTTCTAGAGGAGAAATCTTAAGAGAGAAATACTGTTATGGAACACTTTTGATTTTCCTTTTTATACTTTATTTATTTAATCATACTAAGTACCTGTAGAAGAGGTCATATGACTACAGTCACATATTTTGCAGTTATTAGAACATATAATGCAAAGAAGTTAGTGAAGAAGTTCAAAAAATAGTATATAGAAAGTAGTAGGATGTTCTAATAAATATCATAAAATTTGGAGTGGAAGTAAAGATATCATATATAGACCAAGTGTGAAATATAGAAGTAGTAGACTAATCTAACAAAACTTCTTGTTGAGTTCTCTTGTTAACTTCACCTTGTCATCATAACTAAGTGGTCACTATAACACAAGTGCTGGTAAATCACTATTCTTGGTAAGCCTGTGAAGGCATTCAAATATTAATGGAGAAGAACCAAGATTATTGGAGAAAGTACTAGAAGCTGACAAATTTATCCAAGGAATAAGGAAAGTGAGAAGAGAGGTATAAAAAGGCACTGAAGAAGACAAATGAAGTGATGAAAGGAGGAGCAGACAAAAAACAAAGAGAAGCTGTTGGGTAGAAACCTGGTATGGGTTATGGATCCTGGTATGGTTGGACAGATCAAATGTCAACCAACTAAGAAACTGGCATTTGAGAGAACAAGACTGTTTCTAGTAGTCAAAAAGGACAGGTCTTCAACATACAAACTCAGAATACTGAAGATGTGGAAAAGTATACACCCAGTTATCAATGAATCCAAACTGAAGCCCTATTATTGCCCAACATTTGCTCAACAATAAGAAACTTCATTAACAGTCATTGCACCAAGTCAAGATAGTGTTATCCAGGAAGTGGAGAAGATCTTAGATTTCAAAAGACAAGGAAATGAATCACAATATCTCATTAAGGGGCAAGACAATCCTTAGCATGGGAAGATTGACATTGATAGGAGGTCATCAGAAGGGTATCACAACTATGTCAAGACTTTCACAGAAACCACCCCAATGCACCCAAAGTCCCCACAATTTGAATATCTGGGAAGTTGTACAGTGAGGTTACAAAGACACAATCTTAGGAGGGGAATGTTCCAATTTGAGCCACAAGCTCAGCATGAAGTACAAGCAAGATCTAAAGGGCAAGTGAATCATATGAAACCATATTTAGGGTAACTCTCAGTCTGGTCACTGATTTTCCAAACACTGGACTGCGAGGTTTTGTAACACAATCCTTGAACAATCCTTCTCTCCAAAGCTATCGACACAATCAACGGCAACTGGTCCCACATGATATAATATAATCTACCTCGCGGTATCAACCTCGGCATCACATACATCCACACAACAACAAAACTGAACCACTTGAGATATCAGTTCCACGAGGACAGATTCTTATATTTATCTAACAAGCGACATAACCTCGCGAAAATCCTCATGAACTCTTTTTCAAGATACCGTCCCATGATGCATGTTATCGGTCCGTGTAACTATCTTTGGGTCTTTGGGGATGACGCATGTTATTCTTGAACCGTACAAGTATAGACGATGATAATAATAACCTCTATCTCTTTCCCTCTCGATAAACACCACAACAGACCTGGGAAGAGATTAGCAGAATAGATCGGGTAAGTGTGTATGCTCATGAGTCTCATGGAGAGCTTCTAGAAGGCATAGATGATTATACTGACATGAGAGAGAGAAAGTCATGACCCATCTTCCACGTTATTGGCGCGGCAGGGGGAACGAAGGCTTGTCAGATATTCACATTTGCATATAAGGACCTAGTCCTGCTACTTGAGAGACACATGGTTCTCCCAGAGAAAATGAGAGCCCTTATACTGTCTAGTCTTCTTGGCCTATCGACCGGTGAGTTGATTTCGTATATGAAAAAATCGCAGCCCAGCCTCAATCATCCATCCCTAGTATACGGACAAAATCCCTTCGAATCACTCTGGCCTCCAGGTCCAGGTCATGCCGTAATTCCTCAAGAACCTAGCGCAGAGTTACAGTCCATGCTCTCTCAAATCGACCCGAAACGTATTCAAGCCATCATCACCAAGCTTGCCTCCTTCGGTACTCGCCACACCCTTTCCAACCAAACTGATCCCAACCGTGGTATCGGGGCAGCCAGGGATTGGCTTGAAATGCAGATGCAAGCCATCGCCACCACTTCTAGTGGACAAATGACAGTATCAACCCCAAACTACATACAAGGCATTGCAGATCGCATCCTCTTCCCAGTGAGGATAACAGACATCATCGCCACGCTCAAGGGCACAACCGATCCAGACCGAGTTTATGTCGTTTCTGGACATTACGACTCCCGTAATACTGACGTTGAAAATTTCATGGACGATGCTCCTGGTGCAGACGATGACGCATCTGGCGTGGCAGTCTCTCTAGAGCTGGCTCGTGTCATGGCCAACCATAAACCTGCCGCTACAATTATTTTTGCAATAGTCGCAGGAGAGGAACAAGGATTATACGGCTCAAATTTCCTGGCACAAACCTTGAAAAATGCGAGCATGGACGTTCAAGGAATGCTCGATAACGACATAGTCGGGAGCCCCATAGCTGACGATGGTACTGAAAATCCAACCCTGATCCGCATGTTTTGTAGTGGTATTCCTCCTACAGACACCTTACAACAAGTCACTGCCAGTGCGAACATTGGAGGGGAAAATGACGTGCCTACAAGGGAGCTTGGTCGTTTCATTGCCGAGGTAGCCCAAAACTCTGCAACTGGAATGAAGGGTAAGCTGAGGTCGGAGAATCTGGAGAATGACATAAGCTTAATAAATAAATAGTTCAAACGATATGGCGCCCCGATCGTTTCCTTCGTGGTGGCGATCACTTGTCTTTCCTTCGCAATGGTTTTCCTGCAGTTCGGTTTACAGAACCCGCGGAAAATTTCGCTCATCAACATCAGGATGTCCGCGTACAGAATGGTATACAGTTTGGAGACCTCCTTGAATTCGTTGATTTTGATTTCGTAGCAAGAGTTGCAAGGGTCAATGGTGCTGGGTTGTGGTCACTTGCAAATGCACCAGGGGCACCAAAGGGAGTAGTCATGGACACCAGCCAATTGTCGAATAATTCAACCTTGAGATGGACCAGCGATCCTCATGCAGCAAACTATGAGGTCGTATGGAGACCGACTGACCAGACATTTTGGACTCATGCGATCCCTGTCGGGAAGGTTACCTCTGTTACACTCGAGTTATCCAAGGACAATGTCGATTTCGGTGTCCGAGCTGTGGGTAAGAACGGGATGAAGAGCCCCGCTACGTACCCCACTCCTAATTAGAGAGTAGCTGCCAACCAAGTATTATAGTATCAAGAATCTCAGGTAGTCGGCACTTCAGATCATAGGTAAAGACATCAACCCGAGCCAACATCAACTTTTACTGGATTTCAGCTGATGAGGGGATACGTTGGAGAAGTTGACACGATCAGATTGTAGTAGAAAGCAAACGGATTTCTGAAAAAAGGAGCATTTTGATTATGATGACCCTCCAACCTCTGTTCCATGACATATGGTAAGTAATTGCGTAAGCATCGAGCAATTGTGACATACGTTCAACCATTACATCGATAGTATCTGTTGAGAAGAAAGACAGAAAAAAGTTTGAACATCTATGCGATGAAAAAAGGCTGGAGCACGTGCCATTATCCTCCATTTCCAGGCTTGCAGGTGTATCGTCATCATTTATCCGGCTTCCATCATATAGAAACCTGTTAATTTTGAGCTCAGAACTCAAGATATGAGGTCAAATTGCAACTAACCTGATGCTGCCCACATCCTTGCCAACTTTGCTTGCATAAGCGCCCTGAAGCTTACTGAGCTTTGTGCTCCTTTTGATCTTGAAATACGTTTCATCGCCCTGGGAGGTTACAACCTGATTTGAAGGTAAAATGGGAATGGGATATGGGGTAAATTTCAGGTGTCATTGAGGGAGTCATGCGAAAGTGTTGATTAGGGCAAGAAGGGTGCACACGAAGTCAGATGAACCGAAATCCTGGTCAGCTCATGCTAATCGACAAAAGCAATAAAACGTGCCTTGATGTTGATGGGGGCATTAAGGTCCTCCTTCACATCCTCAGCACCAGAAGGAGAGTTTCTCGGCTGTTGTTCAGACATCTTCAATCACAGACGATATGGAGCGGTATTAAGAAAGGAAATAGTAACGAAGAACACGGACAGGGCAGTGCTGTGTGTGATGTTGTGTGACCGGATAGATGATGGAGTGAACAAGAGCTGCTCTTTGCGGTTCCGGTGGGTATTTAGATCATTCTCATTAACCATGCTTAGTCAGCTACCAATCCTGAACTCCGACCTAACCTAACCAGATACAGCGAATCGATTAGCTGAAGTTGGACGCCTGAGCGATTAGAGTACACGATGCTAAGAAATAAACAGGACAGATTCACAGTAAAAATCATCGATATACCCTGGGACAAGTCAATATCTACCATTAGTTGAATTGTTGAAAGCTTGCTTTTCCCTTCTCGTTGCTTTCAGAAGCAACATTTTCGCTCGCTGATAGTCCGCATTATCATCGCTATCATCATCCCAGATAGTATTCCCTCCATTTTTCTTCGCTCCAATATCCCTGGGCACTTGCTTGACGGGGGGTAATGTGACCTCCTTGGAAACGAAGGCGACTCTGTTTACTTCATCTCCCTCCTCAATGGCAGGAGGCGCAGGTGAAAAAGTCGGGTTCAGCGAAACACGTACGCTCTTTCGCTTCGAAGGGGTTGAAGTGAGCGATCCGAGTTGAGTCTTAGCATTTGCTGCAGTGGGAGCCGATGCCACCTCTGAGCTCATTGGACGCGAACAAGTAGGTGAAGGCATGACAAGGGGGAGAGAAACGAGACCCAGTGTCCTGTTCAAATCTTTTCTGCCGAATGCTGAGCTCGGGATTGAACTCCCTGTAATAAATTCACTATTCTTCAGTCTCTGTGGCACAGGCTCTACATCATCGTCAAAATCCTCATGACCTGTTTCATACGATGAAGTTGAAGCAGAGTCATTGCCCTCATCCTCGTCATTCTGCCCGTACTCAGCGACATCACAACTAACACTTGGGACTCTGCCCACAGGAGGCGGTAACCCATTCGGATCTTCAACCGGCATTAGTGCAAGCCTATCTTTTCCTGAGCTCATAGTGTACCCATGGCCATCAATAGCTATCGCACCATGTGGCAAAGGCGACCTGCTCATCCTAAGTGCACTCTTCAGTGGTCGTGTCCCGTGAACATTAGCTGTAGTTGATTGTGCTCTGTCAGGGGAATCAGGAGCTCCTTCCGGACATATCATCAACGATTGTCGATCGACCTTTACTGGCGCCCTGAGAGTGGTGCTCATTACCTCACTACAGCTGGGTGATTGTCCGTCCAGACCGATTCTGCTAGCATCAACATCTGATGCGAGACCGTCACGTCCGGCACCAAGCACTGGAGCCGCATTCTCTGCTATACGTACACCGGCCCCAGAAGAAATCGGCCCTGGGAACGAATTTCGCACGTCGGAGCTTGATGTGTCTCTGGCTCTACTTGTCTTTGCAACCATTAACCCAGTATCCCAAGCCCGCCGATTGCTTCTCGTCACATTATGCACGATGCTCATCAAGCTCTCTCTCGGACCTTGCGACACTGGAGGCGTAGAGACTCCCTCAAGCGGACCAAGATTCTCATTAACGGCTCTTCGATGGGATCCACTAGCTGCGGGAGTACAAGGAGTCACCACACTAACACCGACAGAACCTCTCCTACCACCCAACCCAGTGCTCATTCCTGCTGGAGCCGTAGCTCTGTTCAGGACAGATGCATACTTGCCGACGCCAGCACCTTCGCTACTGTTAATCAGTGATATGAAGGATTGCTTCTTGGACGGCTGACGAGCAACATTGGGCGCGACTGTAACATTTGTAGCTGGGGAGACGACTACAGGAGTGGAAAGCATGCCATCTATTCCAGTCAAATGGTCGAAGGTGGATGTATCGTCGGCATTATCTTTATCTTTTTTGTCATTACCCAACGCTATCCCGGGGGTTCGCAGCTTTGGTAATGTTCTATTCTGCCTATTGAACTCTTCTCGAAATCGGGTGTCGCTTAGACGAGGAACCTGGGGAACTGACAAGACTGTTCCATAACCAGAGTTAGGATCATGAGTTACACTTTGGCCTCCTGAAATTTTGGAAGGGGAAGCGCTGGAATTCTTGGTGCATTTTGCACCATGCTCGACAATAAATGCACTCCGCTTGGATGACATGCCACTATCCCATCGTCTATCCTCCACAGGAACAGAATCTCCTTCAGGCCTTGGGACAGAGCCAGGCTCTTGAGCCTGTTTACGCTTTGCTTCCAATACTCCTCCTTTCAAATTTCTCTCTAATTCCGTATTCTTCCTCACCAGATAACCATCGGCAGTCCAGTTGGGTTCATCTAGGTCCTTGTCCTTCCGAGATTCTGAGGCACCCTCCTTGTCAGCTTTCTTCCCAATCCCCATAGACTTGCTCCTACGCGCTGCCTTACGGTCCCTACGCGATGGGGTGAGCATTCTTATCTGTCGGTCGTGCTCGTCTTGTTCTCGTAAATGCCCCTCGCGCCTGACTTCACGCTCTCTAGATTTCTCCCTCGTCTCCCTCTCTTTTACTTCCTTCTCCCTTGCCTTCCCCTGTGGCGTTAAACTGGTTTCACGATGTCCACCACTGAAAACCTTTCTCAAACTGCCTAAAAACCCCGACCTTTGTATGAATGGTGAGCCAGTACATTTTGTCGATTTCTCTGGTGTTTGCGGCTCCTCAGCAGCAACAGACAAAGGAACGCCTGGGGGTGGTCCAGTAGAAGGTTCAGACAGTTCGGATTGCCTGATCTTTCGAATGCCAGCAATGTTATGGTCAGATGGATAATTCACGATGGAAGTATCAAGAGCAGGGACATGCGTTTCAAAAATCTCCTCGTTAGTCGGCACATCTGCACCAGAGGGTTCTGGGACGACAGGGGCTTGGTGATAACGGGGGTTTTCGACGATCAGTAGCTTTCCCTCCCTGACCAGTCTCTGCTCTCGGAAGAGATCCGGATCTCCACCATTATCCTCGGCGCCGTGATCTTCCCCGATTCGTGTAACTAGATCCCCTGTCGAAGCTTCCAAAACTGACCTTGAGCCCCCGTTGTTTGAGACAGGAGTAATGTACCCACTGTCCATTTGCCGAGGCTCTGGCTTGCATGGCACGGTGGAAGCCACAATTGGTATCATACTATCATGAGTAGAATGAGCCGGTGGAACCCTGATTTCACTACCATCATAGGTAACAGGTTGTGCGACGTAAGCCATGCTGTTTGAGCGATGAATGCCAGGAACGAAGGGCGAGGAGCGTATTGGGGGAGGTAAAGGAGGGGTGGAGTTTGGTCTGGTGATAATATCGGTAGCGACTGCAGATAAACGTTCGCGACGAAGGATAACACTCCCGTTTGCACCAAGTATCGGGCGAGGTGCGTTAGGGATAACTGACGGTGTGGCTATAGTATACTGGTTCACTGGAGCATTCTTTTGGGAAGCAGACTGAGATGGACCAATCGATGATAGATCTGAAGACAAATGGCGAGAAGAAGTAGTCTCAGCTCGCATGTGATGAGACAGCGTTTTATGAGGAGTTATTCGTGGGGCTATCAAGGATTTTGGAGAATTTGAGACCCAAGAGGGTCTCCTAACTTACATGAACACAGATAATAATTGAATAGCAATCAAGTACGGACCTGAGTCGATAAGTAGGCTCTCTGTCACATGGAGTGCGTCTTTGCCCACCTCTGCCCATGACATGCCACATTCGACAAGTGCATTACAACGAATACGTAGGCCATCACGAAGGGCAGTAATACGGGCGCCTTCTAACTCCTTTTCTTTCTTGGCAAGATGTGCTTCACACGCTTGGAGTTCGGCTTGTGCTGTGGTAAGTTTGTTGGAGGCAAGAAAGAAGGTATTCAAAGTATAGAGATGGTCGAGAGAAAGAGACAGTGAAGACGACGAAGGGACGCGTTGATTCAGGAAGGAATTTCGGCGTGAGGCGTTCTTGTCCTTTGGAGGCTTCTCATTTTGAGACGCCTTGAGCAAACGAGTGACGCTGAACATAAATGAACACGGTCATTTAGAAGAGAAGGGAAATGCACACAGTATTTCCCGGTCCCGGATGATTGTCGAAACTTCAGTTTCCATGTCCTTCAGAGTCCTGAGCTGTTCGCACCATGCTTCGACAGCGCTCTTGTAGCGACGAAATGCATCGTCTGCAGTAGAGAAGTCACTGGCAATGGAAGTGATGATCCTTGAGATCGGTTGACCAGCTGCAGCTGCATATGCAGATAGCGAAGCCAGGGATGCATAGGACGAATCAAGTAGATTTTGAAGTTCTTTGGAGTAGTCTTTTTCATGCGTTATCAGGTTCGAAAGCAGGCGAGAGTCCGATGGTCTGTGGACCATCTTGCCGTCGGGTTCTTTCACTTCTTGCTTTCCACAGAACCAAGTTCCGCGTCTCGTGACATCACCCGAAAATCAAACACAACACACAGTAATTCAGTAAGGTCAGCTATCGCACATGTTCTGAAATCAGTTTTTGCCGTTTGAGACATATTTTGTTCTCGAAAATGAAGGATCGACAAAATGATGGTCGGAAAGGAGTAATATTTCGGGGAGATGTGTTGCAAAATATCTTTCTGTACACTAGCCAAGAAGAATTCTTTGCTGTGAAAAGTAGCTCTCACTTGTCATTGAAACAAACAACTCATGGAAAACCAATCAAGGATATAGTGGAACCGGTAGGAGAAGCAATATAGTTATGACTATACCTTGATTGAAAAGCAGTGAAATTCAAAAATTCCAGGACCCTGCAACAGCAATAGTGATATCATCCCTAGTGATATAATCCTCCTTTTTTCAAGTGTACCGACATATTCTGGAATAGACAATATTGAAATCTGAAGAGAATGAGCTCCGATCTCGGAACAAATCAAGTGCTTCTGAGAAGCATATAGATCAACAATGTATCATAGAATTTCGAATGAATGATGATAATAGTTCTGCTATGCTATCCCTGTTTGCTCCAAGACTCAGGCTAGGTAGGGGTCATCAAGTTGGGGAGGTTGACAGGCACCACACCTTCTGTCATACTGTCCTCGTACTCATTCCAGGTGAAACAGTTAATGAAAACTTTAGGTTCTAGGAAAAGCAGCTCAATAATCAGCTGACGGACTAGATGAGACAAGGTAAACACAACCAGCGAAGATGCCAATTAAGATTTCCAGAGAAAAGGAAGCCGGAAGGTAATTAGTACTTGGGGGATGATTTTTGGCAGGATTGATGAACTATCGTCATTGGGGTGCTAGGCACAAAAGGATCATGACATGAAAGGCTAGTTTCTTGATACATGTAGAGGGCATACCCCAACGTCACCGATCTTCAGATAACAATTGGGATGATGGAAGCAGATTATCAATGCTCTCTTTCTCCTCTGTAGACGAACAGTCTTCCTCATAATCCAACTGCACGTAGCCCTTAGCTAGGGAAACTCTTGACTGGAATATGGGTTGCTTACAGGATCGTAGATAACTCGAATGATTAAACTACAGCTTGGACATGTCGCAATGTCCTCGTACCTGGCCAGCTGATTTCGTGATATTTCGAAGCGATCTCCGCAAGGGCATGGATAATGGTATACTTGCTTTTCTGAGTCCCATATCATGTCTTCAATTTCGATCTCATCGTAGCACGCACCCATTTCGGCGATTGAGTAGACTACACCCTGCTGTGATGAGCGGGAGGAAAGATAGACATCGGCTCGGCGCTGCTCACTGTATCTTCCCACGATTATTCGGACATGTTTTACTGTCACCAACAAAGATCCGATTTCTAAATCAGTGTTTTTACTATCAGTGGTTTCAAGCCCATATGCTGATTGAACAAGAAATCAGCCATGTGCAACTGACTCTTGATAATTGTCCATCCAGCAGGTCTATTCTACCATCACCGTAGGTATTGATAAATAGGGCATCTGAACACAGAAGATTGGTTCGATTGGTTCAACGTGTGAATTAAGGGAAAACACCATCTGGGGTTATATCTACGAGCCAAGAAGCTACAGGGTGCCGAAAATTGATGGAAACAATATGAATGAGGGCATCAGCTTAATGGCCAGTCGAAGAAAGGTATTAATCTCATAGTCTGGTGGTCAGAAAGTGACCAGACTGAGACTAAGGAACATGATCACACTACAGCTACCTTAGATACTATTCTATTCCATGTGATCCATACCCTCATTCCTTGAGTCATGCTTTAAATCATAACATTTCATTTCCCTGTGTTGTAGCAACCACTAGTTGTAACGACCCTGTAGTTTGCTTACTTCAGCAAAGCTCTTATCTGGCTATCTAGTAGTGGGGATTACAAGAGAACTCGACAAGGAGCCCTCACTGCATTGCTACCCTATTTATATAAGTTACAAGTGGTCCGTGCTACAACAATGTGTCTACTGCGCCTCCTGCCCTAAAGGCCATATGTCTACCTTATATCTACTCTGCAGTGACTGTATATCCTGCTCTAACATCCATGTGTTGACCATGTGGTAGCAATGTAGTGTACATGCTCCCTGATGTCATCATCTAGGCTCTTCTAACCTCATAGACCATTCTAGGCCTATGACATCATCTCACATGACTTCTAGGTCACATGTCCTTTTCCCATTGTAGACTAATAATATAACTACTACTATATCTTTAACCCTAACCCTAAAAGTCTGTCCACACACTCATCTTATAACATCCTGTCAAGTGTGGTTCATGTCAAGATTATTGATAGTGGACTTTATTCATTTTTATTTTCTTTCTTCCATTCTATTTTTCTTTGTCTTTTATTTTCTATTTTCTATTTTTAGAGCAACTCAGGTTAGGGGTTATCAGTCACACTGTCACATCAGTCACAATTTGATGGCGTAGTCACAAGACTGATCACAGAACTTAGAAGAATGAAGTAGAAGGTTCTGGAACAAAGTGACATCATACAGTATGAACAACACATGCTAACCTTATGTAATACTCATGGTTATTTAGGGTAGGATGCACAGTAGTTAGCATAGACCATGGGGACTAGTATATAAGGTAGACTACTTTGTATTAGGAACTCTATCGAGTTCTCTTGTGTCACTCAATACAAGAGTTAGTTCTTTACTTAACACTTTGAGCATTGAATCATAACAGTTCACACTTGGGTGGTTCAAGTTCACAAGAAAATATATGGAGCTTGCAGATCAAGAATTCAGACTTATTCACAATGTACAGACTTCTGAATGATCTTGGCTTCATATGGTCACAGTTTCAGAGGAAGATCTAGAGAGGTTAGAATGGGAGTTATAGTGACAGGAGTAAGTATGTCATTATTAGCATTGGAGTTTGCATTGAAGTTTGGTTAGATAAATAAATATTGATATCAACTTTGTCATTGATTATTAGGCTAGCTATTGCAATATAACTACTGGTCTTATATATAAAGAATTGTGTCTCAAACAGATATTAGACAAAATTCACACTTGGGGACAAAAGTCTGTAAGGTTAGCCAGAGTTCAGCAATTAAGAAAACTTATTAAAATTCACAGAGTTGTGGACTTCGCAGATTGACCTTGGCTTTGGCTTATATACTGTATTGTCTGCATACTACTTGGTTGTAACTTCAGAGGTTGAAATGGAGTTCAACAGAGAGAATACTAATAGAAATAAGTATTAATAGTAACAAAGACTATGGTCAATTATCAGATTGAAGATTTACAGAGTATCTATCAGTTCTTAAATATAGAGAAAAGTGTCTAAAATACTTGGAAACATGAGTAGTACTATTACTACATAGTCTATGTTTCACAGTTATCCACATTGAGTGAAGACAGCATCT
>Ga0157357_1000992_pt1 | contig 12047 bp, 11 predicted proteins | sample AttcapACBM1_FD_111485 | JGI IMG/M metagenome (GOLD analysis project Ga0157357, IMG submission 111485) | Fungus gardens microbial communities from leaf cutter ant in Botucatu, State of Sao Paulo, Brazil - Atta capiguara ACBM1 | ecosystem: Host-associated > Fungi > Mycelium > Unclassified ... | reverse complement strand
CACCGAAACCACTGGATTCACACGAACGTTCACCGATTCAACATTATCCGCTGTCCGATTGCGTATTCAATGGCCATCACTCTTTCAGCAAGCCGATAATGGCGATCTGAATGGGTATTCGATTTCCTATAACATCGCCGTGTCGACGGATGGCGGCACTTTTCAGACGGTTATAAACACAGCGGTAAGTGGCAAAACCACGACAGGCTATGAACGAAGTCATCGTGTGGATTTGCCGCAAAGCGGTTCAACCTGGACCGTGAGACTAACCCGAACCACACCTGTTCAGAATTCCGCGCGCGTTGGCGATGCGATGACGCTGGAAAGTTATACCGAAGTTATCGATGCCAAACTTCGTTATCCCCTGACCGCGTTGTTATACATGGAATTTGATTCCCGGCAATTTTCCGGGAACGTCCCTCAGATTACCTGTGAACCAAAAGGTCGTGTTATTCGTGTGCCAGATAACTACGATCCAGACACACGAACCTATTCCGGTGAATGGGACGGCACGTTTAAATTCGCATGGACCGATAATCCCGCCTGGGTTTTTTATGATTTGGTTGTGACCGATCGGTTCGGTCTGGGTGACAGGCTCACCGCTGAGAACATCGATAAATGGACACTCTACACCGTTTCACAATATTGTGACGAGCTGGTTCCAGATGGGAAAGGGGGAAGCGGAACCGAACCGCGTTTTAAATGTGACGTCTATGTTCAGAACCGATCGGATGCTTACACCGTCTTTCGTGACTTTGCGGCGATATTCAGGGGAATGACCTACTGGGCAGGCGATCAGATTGTTGCGCTGGCCGATATGCCGCGCGATGTGGATTATAACTATACCAACGCCAATGTTATCGATGGTCAGTTTGCTTATTCCAGCTCGAACACCAAAACCCGCTACACATCCGCACTGGTTTCCTATTCCGATCCTGATAATGGTTATGCGAATGCGGTTCAGCCTGTCTTTGAACCCGATTTGGTCACACGCTATAAAACCTTTAACCAACTCGAACTCACGGCGATCGCCTGTACACGCCAGAGTGAAGCAGACAGACGCGGTCGCTGGGGCATTCTGACCAATACTCAGGACCGCGTGATCACGTTTCAGGTCGGTCTGGATGGGGATATTCCCTTACCGGGTTATATCATCGCGGTGGCCGATGAATATCTGTCAGGTCGGGTGGCAGGAGGTCGGATCAGTTCGGTGAACGATCGGGTCATTACCCTGGACCGCACACCAGATGCCGTAGAAGGCGACAGGCTTCAGCTTAACCTTCCTTCCGGGATCTCTGAGGCCAGAACGATTCAGTCCATCAGTGAAAATCTGGTGACGGTCTCAACGGCTTATTCGGAAACCCCTGAACCTGAATCGGTCTGGGTGGTCGCATCCGCCGAAGTGCTGGCCCAGCTCTATCGCGTCTCGATGATCACGATGGATGATGACGATAACTTTAGTATTACCGGCAGCACTTATGACCCGTCGAAATATGACGCCATTGATAACGGCGCGCAGCTCGACAGCCGTCCGATCAGTGTTATCCCGGCAGGAACCCAGAACGCACCGCAAAACATCGTCATTGATGAATACAGTGTGGTGAATCAGGGGATAAGCCTTCAGACCATGCGGGTTCAGTGGGATCCGACACCGAATGCGCTTGCTTATGAGGCGCAGTGGCGGCGTAACAGCTCGAACTGGATCAATGTGCCGCGTACCTCGACGATTTCCTTTGAGGTTCCCGCGATTTACACCGGGACTTATCAGGTCCGAGTCAGGGCGATTAATGCTGCTGAAATCTCATCCGGCTGGAGTACGTCCGATTTAACGGACCTGACCGGGAAAGTCGGGAATCCACCGTTACCGGTGGGATTCAGTGCAACCACTGACGTTGTCTGGGGGATCACGTTAACGTGGGGATTCCCGCCTAACACGGAAGATACCCTGAAGACGACGATTCAATATGCGACAAATGCGCAAGGCACTGACGCAACCTTGTTATCGGATGTGGCTTATCCCAGCCATGTTTATGTGATGCAAGGTCTGTTGTCGGGTCAGGGGTTCTGGTTCCGCGCGCAGCTGGTGGACAAAACTGGAAATGAATCAGGCTTTACTGACTGGATCCACGGCGAAGCCTCAGAAAATATCCCGGATATTATCGGTGATATCAGCAATCAAATCGAAGCGTCACCCGCATTTCAGGCGATTAATCAGAATATTGCCCAGAATGCTGCCGCGATTCTGGAAAATGCCCTTGCCAATAACGCCACCGTTAATCGTCAATATGCCCAGTTTGGCGAGGTTAACGCGGAAATTCTGACCATAAGCACAACCGTCGCGGATCAGAATCAGGCGTTGGCCGATTTAGAAACGCGCCTGACCGCCGAAATCGGCGATACACAGGCATTGATCGATGAAAAACTGACGGCAAATATTCAGGATGATGGCACCGCCGCCGCGACATTCTCGCTCGAAGTGGGTGTGACGCGTGGTGGAACCTTCTATTCAGGCGGGATGGCGGTCGGTATAGCGCCAGATTCCAGTGGCGGCTATGTGTCGACAGTGGTTTTCAGTGCCGATCAGTTTGGGATTTATTCTGGCGGTTCGCCGGATAATTACAATCTGGCGTTCAGCGTGTTCAATGGCCAGACCTTCATCAATCAGGCATTCATTCAGGATGCCTCGATTACGAATGCCAAAATCGGCGATTTCATTCAGTCAAACAATTATGTATCTGGGTCGATAGGCTGGAGCATTAACAAGAATGGTGGGGCTGAGTTCTCGAATGTGACGATTCGGGGAACCGTGTTCGCTACCACGGGACAACTTTCAAACGTTATCGTCGATCAGACGTGTACAGTCGAAAATCTGAGAGCTGAGAATATTCAGGGCGATTTGATGATTGGCTCTGATGGCATAGATTCCACTAGCTTTCCTATAGGTGGGATTTTCCCAAATCAAAATCAACTTTACTTAATAGCCACGTTTCCCGGTGCTCCTTTCGTCAGGAGGGTGACTTTTACTGAAGCAGTAGTTTTTTCAACAGCTGGCCAGAGGAATCATGTTGAGTTTGTTACTTCTACGGGCGCAGTAGTTTACGACTATGATTGGGGAAATCCAAACGGAGACTCAAGCAAGACAAGATATGTCAGTTTTGATATACCTGCTACTGATTATAATGTGACTGATACACTTTCTGTACGATGGGTATCAAGAGGAGGGTCAACATATAGTGTTACTTTTACAGGAATTATGTTTATCTTTAAATCTTCAAGTAATATAACCTGGAATTCCTAATAGAGTTAGAATTTGACTCTATTATTTATTTTGAATTAATTAGGATTTGACTATGTTTAATTATATCGGTTCAGATGTCATCAATGGTTATCACATTGGTGATGAAAATAACACCATCGTCAAAAATGAAGTTTATCCAATTTGTCGTTTCCCAGGATCACAAGACCTCCGCCGCCTGACATTCTCTCAACCCATTGTTTTTACACAGACAGCTGAAGATACAATTGAAATTATTAATGAATTGGGTGTGGTGGTTTATGCTTTTGATACAGGTGAAATCACCGAAGAAAACCAACGCATTGAAAAATATGTGACCGTGAATGTTCAGGCAAGTAATTTAGCTGTTCAAACATTGGGTGTGCGCTGGACCAAAAATGCAGGTAATGTCAGTGCCAATTTCTCAGGAAACGTTTTTGTTTATAATGCAAATTCAAAGGTTGATATGGGTTAATAATATCTAAATAAAATAAGCCCGATTAATTCGGGCTTTTTCGGAGGATGTATGGCCCATGTTGGCAACCTCAGTATGTCTAACTTCATGCGAAGTGTGAAAATCGGAAATATAGATCAATCAGGGCCGCCAGTTCCAGCCGGAAAGATTCTCCCTTTTTTATCGCTCCGAGGCTGTGACAAAACCCGTCGATTACTCTTTTCAGAAACAGTGTTCTTCCAGAATCCACGATCACAAACTGCGGTCGATTTTGTGGATGAGAAAGGAAATGTGCTTTACACGAAGGCTTTAAGGTGGGGAAGAGCACCCAACTTTTTTCTTTATCTCGATATTCTGAATACTGTTGAGGGACGAGAACAAACTATTGGCATACGGTTTCAGGACACCGGTTATTTTCATCTTGAATTTAACGGTTTCATCTTTGCTATGGAAACCGACAATTTAATTACCTATTACGATCAAATGTCGACAAACATCCTTCAAAGTTAACATCGGGTGAAATATTATGTCAGCGGGATCATTATCAGTCACCAATAATTCGAAAATTGTCACCGGAACCGACACGACATTTACAACAGATTTAGATTCCGGCGATTTCATTTTATTTGTCATTGGCGGGACAACCTACACTTACCCCGTGATTTCAATTGAAAGTGATACGTCGCTGACGCTTGTGGATGCCTTTGTTGGTCCGACCACATCAGGTGTGAATTACAGCGGTGTCCCTCAGGGTGAAATGGTCTCAGTTCCAATGGAACTAATCTATCAGACAACGCGCGCCATTCGTGGATTGAACCTCGATAAAGATAACTGGCAACAGGTTTATTCATCAGACGATCCGATCACGGTGAACCTTCCAGATGGTTCAACTTTTACGGGTCCGAGCTGGCTGGAAGTTTCACGGGGTATCGATGCGACAAATCTTGATGCCGCCAACACGATTGCCGATCGGATGGAAGCCGCTGAAGATTCCGTTCAGGCGTCCGCAGATGCTGCGCAAGCTTCAGCTGATGATGCCGCCGCCAGAGTTGCCACCATTCAGCAAAGCGCCGATGATGCCGCCGCCAGTGCAACCGCCGCAGCGGATAGCGCTACATCATCCGCAACAAGTGAAACCAACGCCGCAAACAGTGCTACAGAAGCGGCAACAAGTGCTTCGGGTATCACAGACCAGCTGGAACGGGCGACTGAACAGGCTGATCGTGCGGAAACAGAAGCCGATAAGCTTGGTAACACCAATGATTTTGCCTCGATTCTGGACACCATCGACATCGAAGATGGCGGTGTGACGTTCAAAGGGAATGTAGGGGGTGCGGATGCCACAACGGATAATGAGTATGTGACCCTTTCTCAGCTCAATGTGGCAACCAATCAACAGCCATTGAATGCAGATACATTTGATGATCTTACGACTTTGGTTCCCGCTGAAGCTGGCCATCTTGCTTTCTTGCGCGAATATGCCGCTGGCACAGGATATGGTGGCGGAATGTTTATTGCTGTCGCAGGATCAGCTACCGGAGACGGTGGGATGACTCAGGCTGTAAATGATGATTTCCACTGGCGGCGTTATATCGATGAAGCGAAAGCGGATGTCACCATGTTTGGTGCGATCCCGGATGGAACCACCGATTGTGCCGATGCGGTCGAAGCCATGTTTAACTGGTACACCGGCACAGGCAATATCTTACAACGCGTGGGAATTCAGTTCCCGGCAGGTGAATTTGCTTTTTCGTCGATTCCTGCAAGTACCACTTCCATTCCGATGTTTCGCTGTGTGGGGTTAGGTCATGATCAACTGGGCTATAACAATCCGACACGGATATTCTTAATCGGGGATGCGGATTCTCTCTGTTTTGATGTGGTGGCACGATGGACAGAGATCGGAAACCTTCAGATTCAGGGCGACGGACTCTCAAAAGATACCGTTGTTCGCCATTTCTTTCGAAATAATGTCACGCAAGGTCAGCATGTTCGCGTATTCAACATGTATATTCAGGATGTTTACGGACGAATGTTCCAGCTGATTGACACACTGGATTCAAAATTCAGTCAGGTCTATGCCCAGCGCGGTCATGATAACCTGATCCGTGTTCTGGCATCGGGTGAACTCTCATGGGACCATTCGACAGCCATCGAAATTTCAAATTCCACGATTCAGAATTTCCGTGCTGACAGCGATCAGGGTGGAGTGTTCTTCATTCCCCATTGTACACAGGCGATGATGTGGAACGTCTGGATCGAGTTTTGTGATTACCCTGGCAACTTGACCAACGGTGAATGGGCCATTCACGATCTGGCGATGGAGTCGAACACAAACCCGCTTTATATGGGACAGACCCGTTTAGTTCAATACAGTTGCAGCAATGCTAACGGTGCAGGGATCGACATCCTCACTGATAAAAGCGTGAATAACATCACGGGGGAATATGAAACCCACACGCTTTCTTCATATGAGTTCGGTCAGGTCTCGATTTATTCACACGGGATTTATGCGAACGCCTCACTTCAGGCGTCACTGGTTTATAGTGGAAAGGTCTATTCGAATTCTGGGAATGGTGGGGCGGTATGGGTCCGGCTGGGATATTTTGTCGGTGCGGCAACCAGTGAGACCTTTACCATCAACATTACAACCCGAAATGGTTTCGCCACGCCTAATGCTGCACGCGGTGGATTAGATGGAAACTGTGTTATTACCATTCAGAATCGCAGTGCAACCACTTCCACTGTGACATGGCATGGTCAATCAGTCGGGTCCGGTATTCTTGCTGTTCGCTATGAGAAACCTTTTGCAAGTGACACAGCGCTTTATGTTCAGCTGGCTGGGTTCAGTCGAATGGGTGTCACAGCACATTCGACCGGCACCACTCGGATCGATGCCGGTGTTCACTCTTATGTGAACTGGGATATGACATCGATTGCCGATGCCGATCTGAATGCCATTGATGGACTGATGACGCCACTTAATCTGAATTCATGGGGAACGACAACAGCCGGTTTAATTGCGGATGGCGATAATAACATTCTTGATATTCGCACCACTGCCCTTGTCGAAAACAACACGAATAAAATTCAGATTCGGGTGAATGGCACCGACGCTAAAATTCCCTATCAGACCAGCCAGTTTGTGAACATTGGTCACTGGCGTGTGGCTGATTTACTTGCCGCCACAGCGTCACTGGGAGATGTCACAACCGTTAACACATTTACGGATCAAACTGGTGTTTCACATCCACAACAGGCGGTTAAATATGACGGCACCAATTGGCGCACAATGGACAGTCAATATATTGTCGTGTCAGAAGGGAATACCGGTCTTCCCAGCTAAATTCACTGGTCTGATTTGTTGTAAGTCCGTTAAATGATGTTCCATTTAGACTCCTGTTCGTTAAAAAGATTCGCATAGAATGGGAGTTCATGGAGATTTTTGTAAATAAAATGCTGAGAAGAGTCCAATAATAAAGGGTTATTCTCATGCAACATTCGCAACTTACTGTCCAATTTAATGAAGAAGACCAGAACAGGCAGAATTCCCAAAGCTTTCTTAGTTATGCTGGACGGGATTGTCAGATCCCTGGCTTCTTCATCCCTAAGCCTTACCGCCTCGTTAAATCCGTTTACTGTAATGAGTATCGGATCCTTTCTGATGACCCCGAACCGAAAACCCTCTTCTATATCCGGTTGTTCGAACCCGATGATTATGTGAATGCCTGGTTTAAGAAATCCCTCCTTCCGAATGACAAGATAACTCAGTGCCTGGTGTGGTCTTCACTGGTTCCACATCAACATGATGCCTTTCAGTTTCTGGCGACGAAGTTCTTCGAGTTTTTTTTAGAGAGCTACAACATCGCGATTGGCATTGGCACGATGACGCTATGTAGCGCGCATTTCTGGGAGGGAAGAATTTTATCCTCCTTCAGCGATCCACGAATCGATGTCTATAAATGCGACGGTAACGCGATTGTTAAAGTGCCGAACTGGCTGGAATTTCAGCTAATTTGGAGTGAGTTTATCTATAAATCCTCTGAAAACATCCATGATCTGTCAGTGATTTTAATCAGTAAGAACAAAAACTGATTGAAAACAGGCGGCATTTGCTGATTACAGTGAATGTTTAACAGGCAGGGACGCCAGATTTCACTTTTTATATACCAATTACATGAAATATATACAGATTTTATGCGTCACGTTGGCGCTTTATTATATCCCGATCGTCATTGCCTGGTTTAATGTGAACCGATTTTCTCAGTGGTTCGATAGGATTGGGGCGATTGGTGTGGGGGTGTTCTCAGGCTGGCTTTTCTGGCTGGTGATCTATTTTATGAGTTGAAAAAACCGGCTTCACAACAGAAGCCGGAAGAGTCAAAAGGGGGAGACTCTTATAATCAATGAGGTGGATCCGTCGCGAAGCGACAGCCACCTATTATTCATGATTTTGCCGTGGGATGAAGATCAAACTGAGCGAGTTTTTGACGTAGAATGATGTAAACAAAAACGTTTACATGAAAGGACGAAGTCGTTAACATGACCTTAAGCGCAACAAAAATGTTTACAAGGTCAGGCAATGAACAAGTCAGAATTTTTCAGTTTTCTTGACGATAACCAGTCAGAAATCATCATGGCAGACACGAAGATCAAAACCGTCAATCGCGGTTCAGTCGTCGAAATCGCGCTGTCAATTCCAGGTTACGCAGCGTTTACACTTTCCCGCCACAAACCAAACAGTCAGAAACTGGCAGAAAACGAAGTGAAGTTTGCGCGCTGGTTTATGGAATGGAGTGAAATCGAATCTGTCGAGGTTCAGACCATTCAGCAAGCGGCGAAAGATATCATCATTACCCAGCCAGCACCTGCGACCGATCTGTTTGATGTAATCGAATTCATTTCGATGCGTACAATCCCCGGATTCTGGACACAAAAAAAGCCGGGTCGGAACCCGGCGAAAGTCACACAGCAAAAGAAAGATAAGGAATATCCTCAGACATCCTCGCAACAGTTTAACGCAATGCATCTGGTTGTTGCGAATCTGAATTATCACTTGTCGTTCATCCTGGCGATGATCAATCTGAGCGAAATTATTACTTATGTATTCATTCGCCGAAGGCGCAGGGTTAGACTGCCTGAAAGGATTCATCGAATAGAGTCAGTTTTGCTTTCAGTAGTGGCTCGAACTGGTCGCGGACCTCCGAGGATAACAGCTGGGTAATCGCGGCAATCTCAAGACTTTTCAGAATTATAATATCGTCGATCGATCGGTGTGAGCATTCACGCTGATAACTTAATGCCAGTTCTTCAATGGACGTTTCATCCAGTTCAAATGAACCGGAAGTGGTTTCATGGACGAGATTCGACACAATAAGTTCGGTTAAGTTATGAGTTCGTTTAATGACGGATTCAATCACTTTCTTTTCCGAGAAATTTGAACAGAAGAGGATCATTCCAAACAGAATCACGAAACATTCTGTAATGATGGTTATTAAATTATTAATATCTTCGTGGATCGTACTGATATCTATTTCAGTTGCGAGATAATCTTTTGCCAAAAGGAAGTGTTCGGCAAGAAATATCACGCCAGCAATAACAATAAATAGTCCAATTAATCTAAATATCGAAGTGTGATTCCTTAAGTGATTGAGTATGTTGAAAATTTGTTTTACTACACCAAAGGAATTGCAAAATCACAAGCAATGCGAATTTTCTTTTTTCGTATATTTAATGCGCTTACATATCGACTTAAGTTGCAATTCAATTCGATGTTTAGAGTGATTAACAAATCGTGAGGTGGTAACTATGAATAATCTAAATTATAACCTTCGGGTCTCAACTGTCATAGAAATGACATATTGGATCAACGATCATATTCGGACGGAAATTCAGGCATCGGACGTCACAAAATTCAGTGGTTATACTCATTGGCATTTTCAACGCTTATTCCGTGCCATCACCGGTTATACGTTGTCCGAATATATTCGCATGTCACGCGTTCTGAATGTTGCGACGGATTTAGCGAACAAATCAAACCGGATTACGCATATCTGTTATGACAACGGTTTTTCTAGCCAGCAATCGCTGGCGCGACTATTCCGCCGTTACTTTGGCTGTACGCCGTCAGAGTTCCGCGCACGGGTCACACTCGATCCTTCATACTTAGGTAAGAAGATGACCGAAGTTCTCCAGATGAACAGCAAAGCCTGTCCATGCAAGTGTGTTAACACAGAGAAAAAATCACGCAAGTTTGTTCCAAACCGTCCTCACACACCCGATCTGGGGCGCTGGACTGCATAAATCGCTCTCTAAGCGCCTCAGCGCGCTTTTTAAAGTCACATAGTGGAAAACCATAACAATGATTAAAACTCAGTCTGATACACAGGATTTTGCGTTTGTTTCGATCGCTATCATTACGCTGATCTCCCTTGTAGGGAAACCACCAACACCCAAAGAATCGAAAGCGGCGACAGGGCTGATTCTTTCCACGACCGATCTTCTTCTTAACTATGATTTTGTGATGGGCGCGAAGAACTACCTGGAGAAGAAAGGGAAGGAAGATCTGATTCACTTCCCGTCACAGGTTTTTGACGAGATCGGAAAGCTTAATCTGAGTCCCGAACATGCCGCCCTGGCGATTGATGTGGGTGTGAAGTATCTGAAGAAGAACGAACGGATCACCCAGGATAAGATTTCTATCATCGAAAAGGTTTCTGTAAGGCTGGGAATGCCATTTAAAAAACATCTTTCATTCTGGTTGACGTAACAAAAAAAGGCGCGATTAGCGCCTTTCTTTTGAGGTTTTAGCAGAAGACAGCCTTCGCCATCGAAAGCTTTTGTTTTCGGGCCTGTAAGCCATTCTGACCGCCGTTAATGGTTTCGGTGATACTCACCACATCATCCCTGTCAGCGACTGCATTAAGTTTGTGATAATCCCAGAACGCACCCGCTGAAAGACAGCCTATGGAATGCTGACAAAGGCGATCAGGATAAGTAACAACGTCAAAAGAAACATAGTCTGAAAGATTCAGGTAATTCGCTTTGCCACTGGTCTGAATGAGACCGCGACCACGATAGTTATAACCATCACCCGAATCGACATCCCCATTTCCGTTGCGGTTGGCATAAACGATATTGCCGATCATGCGCTGATTGGCGGGATGGTCATCATTGCGGCCATAAGCATTCGCCTGTTCGGGTGTGATATGGCCCTTGAAGGTGCTCAGAAGGTTGGCTTCTGAATAATTCAGGGATTCTTCAACCTGAACAAAACCGCCAGATTCATAACCTATCTGGGCGATGAAATGCGAAATCCGAAGTGGGGTAGTGATATCAAACTTAATGAGGTTATCAAGGAGGGGATCAAACCAGAAACCACAGAGAGAATCAGAAATGCCTGTGGCTTTTTGAAATTCTTTGGGAGTGAACATGGCTTTCTCTTACGTTCAATATGAGAAGAAAACTTAGATGTGGTCCTTGTCAGTATGGCATAAAAACAAACCCCGAATGTTACAGATTCGGGGTGAGAGTTAACCCAAACCTAAAATGACAGCCAACAATCGTTCAACTTCAATCATTGTGCTGTGATCTAATTTGCCAAATGTGGGACCAATTCGGGATCGTTTTACCGCACTGATTTTATCAATCTGAATTTGGCAAAATTTACGCAATCCGTTCCTTTCATTCGGTAATAAATCAAATCTTACAAGTGGTGTATCTGATAAAGTTTCGCCAGTGATAGGAAGGATAATAACAGAATTATGCTCGTTAAATACATCGGACTGAATAACTAAAGCAGGGCGAGGTTTATTTGTAAAGTCACCATCGCGAGAAGCAATAGTGACGAGATCACCACGCATCATGCCTCCCACCCGTCAATGTCATCAATTGAATCATCAAGGAAATCCAAAATATCAGTCCCAGATTCACCCTCATTAATAATGCGAGACTGACGACGACATTCTTCGGCAAAACCCGGAAGGCGTGTATCAGGAACCCAAAGCTGAATAGGGCGAAGACCGCGATCCCTGAGTGATTGACGATGCCTTGCGACCCTTGAATTTGCTGTTGCCATAATCATGATCCTCCTGAGTTACATGAAACACAATTAAAGCATAGGAAGATGTTACATGCAACGGTCGAACAAGCCAAAATCAGGAATTTTGCATTCGAAATAAACATGTAAGTTATTGATTTATATGTAGTGGAATGTTGTGATTTGTCGTCAAAAGTAGTACATTTTTTCAACCACAAATAATGTTAAGTTATTGATTTAAAACTTAATTCCTCTTGACTGAGCCACTATCAATCCAGTAT
>Ga0157357_1000991_pt1 | contig 12048 bp, 10 predicted proteins | sample AttcapACBM1_FD_111485 | JGI IMG/M metagenome (GOLD analysis project Ga0157357, IMG submission 111485) | Fungus gardens microbial communities from leaf cutter ant in Botucatu, State of Sao Paulo, Brazil - Atta capiguara ACBM1 | ecosystem: Host-associated > Fungi > Mycelium > Unclassified ... | reverse complement strand
TATCAGTCTTGAAACCTTTACCCGCGATGAAAGCCGCACCACCGTTAGAGAACTGAATGATGATTGGTGCTTTAACTTTCGCAGCTGCTTCCAGTGCGGCATTGATAGAGTCGGTGCCGACGCAGTTTACGGCTGGTAGTGCGAATTTGTTCTCTTTCGCGACTTTGAAGATCTTCTGTACGTCATCACCAGTGACAACGCCGGGTTTTACGAAATCAAAAATTTTAGACATGATTGTGTCCTGTTTCGTGACCGTTGTTCCCCTTAAGGAACGTCGATTTAAACGCCCAGACGGGCAAGACTTCAGGCGATGCCGCAGGGCATCACCCCCAAAGGTTTACTGCTTCGCACGCTCTTCCAGCATGGCGACGGCAGGCAGTTTCTTGCCTTCCACGAACTCAAGGAACGCGCCGCCACCGGTAGAGATGTAGGAAATTTTGTCTTCGATACCGAACAGGTCGATCGCCGCTAAGGTGTCGCCGCCGCCAGCCACAGAGAACGCCTCACTGTCTGCAATAGCGTTCGCCACGATTTCAGTGCCTTTACGGAAGTTAGGGAACTCGAATACGCCCACCGGGCCGTTCCACAGGATGGTTTTCGCATCCTTCAGGATGGCAGCCATCGCCTGTGCGGTTTCGTCACCGAAGTCCATAATCTCTTCGTTATCCGCCACTTCCGAAACCTTTTTCACGGTCGCTGGTGCAGTTTCGGAGAATTCCGTGCCGACACGTGAGTCAGTCGGCACCGGAATACCGTGCTGATCGCGCAGGCCTTTCGCTGCTTCAACGAAGTCTGGCTCATACAGGGATTTACCGACTTTATTGTCGATAGCCACGAAGGTGTTCGCGATGCCGCCGCCGACAATCACGGTGTCCGCGATTTTGACCAGCGACTGCAGCACATCAAATTTGGTTGAAACTTTAGAACCACCCACGACAGCGACCAGCGGACGCTCAGGGTTGGTCATCACCTTGCCCAGCGCTTCCAGTTCAGCGGAGAGCAGCGGACCGGCACAGGCAACAGGCGCAAATTTGCCGACGCCGTGAGTAGAGGCCTGCGCGCGGTGTGCAGTACCAAACGCGTCCATCACGAAGACGTCGCACAGGGCAGCATATTTTTTAGACAGCGCTTCGTCATCTTTCTTCTCGCCTTTGTTAAAGCGAACGTTTTCCAGCACCACCAGTTCGCCAGCGCCCACTTCCACGCCGTCGAGGTAATCTTTTGCCAGGGTCACATTGGTGCCGCTCAGCTTCTCTTTCAGGTAGTTCACGACCGGCAGCAGCGAGAACTCTTCGTTGTATTCACCTTCGGTCGGACGACCCAGGTGAGAGGTAACCATTACTTTCGCGCCCTGTTTCAACGCCGCTTCAATGGTGGGCAGAGAAGCACGGATACGTGCATCAGACGTCACTTTACCTTCTTTAACCGGTACGTTGAGATCGGCACGGATCAGCACGCGTTTGCCAGCCAGATCCAGATCGGTCATCTTAATTACAGACATGGTGAACCCTCTCGTTGATTCTCATAAGTTTTGCCAGACGCAAACCGCGTCTTACCTGAAACCGCTTGCGGCCATGGCTAACGTCGTGTCGAGCATTCGGTTAGCAAAGCCCCATTCGTTGTCACACCAGACCAGGGTCTTGATAAGGTGTTGACCGCTGACCCGCGTTTGCGTTCCGTCCACAATGGCGCTGTGCGGATCATGGTTAAAATCTACTGAGACTAACGGTAATTCCGTATAGTCAACTATACCACGAAATGCCCCCTCTGCCGCGCTTTGCAACAGGGTGTTAACCTCGCACGCCTTCACTGCCTGACGAACAGAAACGCTGAGATCAATAGCCGTCACGTTGATCGTCGGGACGCGAACCGCTATCGCCTCAAAGCGATCGTTGAATTTCGGAAAAATGCGGGTGATGCCCGCCGCCAGCCGGGTGTCGACCGGAATGATCGACTGGCTGGCTGCTCGGGTGCGGCGCAGATCGCTGTGATAAGCGTCGATCACCTGCTGATCGTGCATCGCCGAGTGAATCGTGGTGACGGTGCCGGATTCGATGCCAAACGCATCATCCAGCAGTTTAATCACCGGGATAATGCAGTTGGTGGTACAGGAGGCATTGGAGACGATGCGGTCGCTGGCGCTCAGATCCTGCTGATTAACGCCATATACCACAGTCGCGTCGAGATCGTTTCCGCCGGGATGAGAGAACAGCACTTTTTTGGCACCCGCCTGAAGATGCGCTTCGCCATCCGCGCGCGAACCGTAAACGCCGGTGCAGTCCAGTACCACATCAACGTCGAGTTCACGCCACGGCAGATCGGCAATCTCTGCACGGTGCAGAATGCGCAGGGTATCGCCCCCCACCCACATCACATCGCGCTCCTGCCGCACATCAAAAGCAAAACGGCCATGGCTGGTGTCATATTTCAGCAGGTGCGCCATCCCGGTGGCTTCCGCCAGCTCGTTGATTGCCACCACCGTAATCTCCGCCCGCCGGCCCGTTTCATATAACGCGCGCAGAACGTTGCGTCCAATCCGGCCAAAACCATTTATTGCTACCCGTACCGTCATTTCTCTCCTGCCACGTCAGACTGAAAAAAACGTGCCGTTAGCCTGAGCGTTTCACTGCATTTTGTACAGGAGATTCTTACCCGGCATTGTCCGAAACCAGGGCAAGTTGCCTGGCGACTGAAACGGTTCAGCTACAATAATAGAAGGAAGGAATAACGGGAATGACTGTGATCAATCTGACTGCTTATATTTAGATCTGCGTCACAAATTGAGGCGAAAACAGGTTATTACTGCAGGAATAAAAGAGCGAGAGGGACGAAAAAGTCGTCCCTCTGCGTTTAGCGCCAGGCGGGTTCAGGCCCGCCTGACCGGTTTTTTACGCCAGCAGCGCTTTGGCTTTCGCCACAACGTTGTCGACGGTAAAGCCAAACAGTTCAAACAGCTGATCCGCAGGCGCTGATTCGCCGAAGCTGGTCATGCCGACGATGGCCCCATTCAGACCGGTGTATTTGAACCAGTAATCTGCGATGCCCGCTTCGATAGCCACGCGTGCGCTGACCGCTTTTGGCAGAACGGCTTCGCGATACGCATCGCTCTGCTTGTCGAAGGCATCCGTTGAAGGCATAGAGACGACACGCACCTTACGACCTTCGCTGGTGAGTTTGTCCCACGCACCGACAGCCAGTTCAACTTCTGAACCGGTGGCGATCAGGATCAGCTCAGGCGTGCCGTCGCAATCTTTCAGCACATAACCGCCGCGCGCCACGTTAGCCAGCTGCTCAGCGTCACGCGACTGCTGCGCGAGGTTCTGACGGGAGAAGATCAGTGCCGTTGGGCCATCCTGACGTTCAATCGCGTATTTCCACGCCACGGCAGATTCAACCTGGTCACACGGACGCCACAGGCTCATGTTTGGCGTGGTGCGCAGGCTGGCCATCTGTTCAACCGGCTGGTGCGTCGGGCCATCTTCGCCCAGACCGATGGAGTCGTGGGTGTAGACCATGATCTGACGGATCTTCATCAGTGCCGCCATACGCGCAGCATTACGCGCATACTCAACGAACATCAGGAAGGTGGCCGTGTAAGGCAGGAAGCCGCCGTGCAGCGCCAGGCCATTAGCGATAGCGGTCATACCGAATTCACGCACGCCGTAATGGATGTAGTTACCTGCCGCATCTTCATTGATTGGCTTAGAGCCCGACCAGACAGTCAGGTTGCTCGGCGCCAGGTCAGCTGAACCGCCCAGGTATTCCGGCAGAATTTTACCGAAGGCTTCAATCGCATTCTGTGAGGCTTTACGGCTGGCGATCTTCGCCGGGTTCGCCTGCAGCTGCTCAACAAATTTCTGAGACTCTTCCTGCCAGTTAGCAGGCAGCTCATTGCTGATGCGACGCTTAAACTCAGCGGCCAGTTCCGGGTGAGCCTGCGCGTAAGCCGCGAATTTCTCATCCCAGGCGGACTCTTTCGCCTGACCTGCTTCTTTCGCGTCCCACTCAGCGTAGATCTCTGACGGGATAACGAACGGTGCGTGGTTCCAGCCCAGCTGTTTACGGGTCAGCGCCACTTCGTCATCACCCAGCGGTGCGCCGTGTGAATCATGGGTGCCCGCTTTGTTCGGCGAACCGAAGCCGATGACGGTTTTGCACATCAGCAGTGATGGCTTGTCGCTGACGCTCTTCGCTTCGTCGATCGCTTTAGCAATCGCATCCGCATCGTGACCATCAACGCCGCGCACAACGTGCCAGCCGTAAGCTTCAAAGCGCTTAGCGGTGTCATCGGTGAACCAGCCATCAATGTGACCGTCGATAGAGATACCGTTGTCATCATAGAAGGCCACCAGTTTGCCCAGCTTCAGCGTACCCGCCAGTGAGCAGACTTCGTGCGAGATGCCTTCCATCATGCAGCCATCACCCATGAAGACATAGGTATTGTGGTCTACGATGTCATGACCCGGACGGTTGAACTGCGCGGCCAGAGTGCGCTCAGCGATAGCAAAACCGACCGCATTAGCGATGCCCTGCCCCAGCGGACCGGTGGTGGTTTCAACGCCGGCGGTGTAGCCATATTCCGGGTGACCTGGAGTTTTTGAGTGCAGCTGGCGGAAGTTTTCCAGTTCGCTCATCGGCAGATCGTAGCCGGTGAGGTGCAGCAGGCTATAGATCAGCATGGAGCCGTGACCGTTGGAAAGCACGAAACGGTCGCGGTCAGCCCACTGCGGGTTGGTCGGGTTGTGGTTCAGGTAACCGCGCCAGAGTACTTCAGCGATGTCCGCCATACCCATTGGGGCACCCGGATGTCCCGATTTCGCTTTCTGTACTGCATCCATACTTAACGCACGAATGGCGTTGGCAAGCTCTTTACGAGAGGGCATTTTCTACTCCAGGTCGGATTAATGCTTCGCGCCTTAACTTATTGTTATTAATGAGTTACCGGGCAAAACAAGGAAAAAGTTGCCCATCAATGTACATGAAAATCGGGGCAAAAGTACATGCTGTAAAACGCTAAATGTCACCGCTTCGTATGGCTTTTCCGGCCAACTCTGCTAGCAAAGTGCAGACTGGCAGGCTATAACCAAAACGTTTATTCACCTGGCACGGTTTCAGGTGTTTGTTTTTCTTACCTTGTTATGAATGGGATAGAGCATGAAAATCCAGAAAACGGTATTAGCGCTTGGACTGGCGACGCTGCTGAGCGGCTGTCAGGGGCTGGACAATAACGCGCTGATGCAGTCAGGCGCTCAGGCCTATCAGGCTTACACGCTGAGCGACGATCAGGTTAAGCAGCTGAGCGATAAGTCCTGTGAGCAGATGGACAAAGAGAATCAGATCGCGCCGGCTGACAGCGAATATCAGCAGCGTCTGAACAAGATTGCCGCCGCGCTGGGCGACAACATCAATGGCGTCCCGGCTAATTACAAGGTTTACCAGACGAAAGATGTCAACGCCTGGGCGATGGCAAATGGCTGTATCCGTGTCTACAGCGGACTGATGGATATGATGACCGACAATGAAGTCGAAGGGGTACTGGGCCATGAGATGGGTCACGTTGCGCTGGGCCACACCCGTAAAGCGATGCAGCTGGCGTATGCCACCACTGCGGCCCGCACGGCTGCCGCGTCGGTTGGCGGGGTGATCGGTTCGCTGTCGCAGTCGCAGCTGGGCGAACTGGGTGAGAAACTGGTCAACGCGCAGTTCTCCCAGTCGCAGGAGTCACAGGCGGATGACTACTCCTATGACCTGATGAAGAAGCGCAACATTAACCCGATGGGGCTGGTCACCAGCTTTGAGAAACTGGCGAAGCTGGAACAGGGCCGTCAGAGTTCAATGTTTGACTCCCACCCGGCTTCAGAAGCGCGCGCTCAGCATATCCGCGATCGCATTGCTGCCGACGCGAAATAAGAGACAATCAGGCGCATCATCCTTCAGGGCGATGCGCCTGATAACTTCCGGCTCTGGCTGATTCAGCGCTTAAATATCTGATCCACCATTGAGCCTAAATCGAGTTTATTCTCATGCAGTGACGCCTCATCCATTCGCCCCTGCGGTGACATCCTGTCGATCAGCTGCGGCAGAATCACCGCCAGCGTGCCTGCTGCGCCCTTAACGTCGGTTCCCAGCTTATCCGCCAGTGACTGCAGTTCCGCCTGACCAAACGCCGAGTGGATATCGCTGTGCGCGACCGGCTGATTGCTGCCGGTGCCAATCCACGAGCTAAAGACTTCACCCAGCCCGCCCTGCTGAAATTTTTGCAGCAGCACTTCAATGCCGCCCTGCTCCTGTACCCAGTGCCACACCGCCTGCAGCTGGCCGGGCAGGTGCCCGTCACTCTGACTGCCCTGCAGTGAGCCCGCCAGTTCATCAAGAAAGCCCATGATTGCCTCCACGTCGAAAATTGATGTCACTAAGTTTAGTTGCTGATGTGCAGTTGCGCCTGAACCGCATGGCCGAGGCCAGCAGCCGGTCAGACAGGGTATTCGTGGGGAAAACGCAGAGGGGGAATGGCGGGAGACGGCAGCAAGGCCTGCCGGATTATCCCGGCAGACTTATCAGAGGGGTGCGGCAAATCAGCCCTTGTTGGCCGCCTGAACATGCAGCATATCCAGCGCCAGCGTCGCCGCGGCCAGCGCGGTTAAATCCGCATGGTCATAGCCCGGTGCCACTTCCACCAGATCCATACCCACGATATTCATGCCCTGCAGGCCACGGATCAGTTTGGTCGCTTTGTCGGTGGTCAGGCCGCCAATGACCGGCGTGCCGGTGCCAGGTGCATGAGCCGGGTCCAGACAGTCGATATCGAAGGTGAGATAGACCGGCAGATCGCCGACGGTGCGTTTTACTTCAGCGAGGATATCGTCAACGCTGCGGTCATTGACCTGCGCCGCATCCAGCACGTTGAAGCCCAGGCTCCGGTCAAATTCAGTTCGGATACCGATCTGCACCGAGTGCTGAGGATCGATCAGCCCCTCTTTCGGCGCGGTAAAGAACATGGTGCCGTGGTCAAAGGTCGGGCCGTTGGAGTAGGTGTCGGTGTGGGCATCAAAGTGCACCAGCGCCATTTTGCCGAAATGTTTCGCATGCGCGCGCAGCAGCGGCAGCGTCACGTAGTGGTCGCCGCCAAAGGTCATCATGCGCTTGCCACTGGCCAGCAGTTTTTCGGCGTGAGCCTGTAATTTATCGGAGAGATCCTGTGAGTCACCGAAGGCGTAAACCAGATCGCCGCAGTCGACAACGTTCAGACGCTGACGCAGATCGAAATCCCACGGCCAGCGGCAGCCTTCCCAGGCCAGGTTGGTGGAGATCTGGCGGATGGCGCCCGGCCCCAGGCGGCTGCCCGGACGACCAGAGGTGGCAGCATCAAACGGTACACCGGTAATCACCCACTCCGCGTCGCTGTCATAAGGCTGGAAGTTCAGCGGAAAGCGCATGAAGCCGAAGGCGTTAGAGACCAGGGAGTTGTCGTACTGATTGCCAAGCGTGTTATACATAATTGCTCTCTCTATGCGTAAGTCGGGCCAGGCCCGCAAGCCATTAAGATATAGATGAAAAAAATCCCCTCCGCGTCGTTAGGCCCGACGAGGAAGGGATTGAGTGAGTCAGATTATCGGCATAGTCAGCGGCAACTGCAATATACGATTGCGGGCTGAACGATGCGATTACTCATCTTCTAAATAGGTGTATCCGTAGAGGCCGCTCTCAAACTCTTCCAGGAACTGGGCACGAAGCTCTTCGTCGAGATCGGACGCCTGCACCTGATTGCGGAACAGCGACATCAGCTGGTTAGGATCAAGCTGCACATAGCGCAGCATGTCTGCCACGGTGTCACCCTCATCCGACAGCTGCACTTCCACTTCGCCATTTTCGCGCGCGTAGACATCCACCGCCTCGGTGTCACCGAACAGGTTGTGCATGTTGCCCAGAATTTCCTGATAAGCCCCGACCATGAAGAAGCCCAGCATCGGCGGGTTATCCAGGTCATATTCCGGCATCGGCATGGTGGTGGCGATACCGTCGCCATCCTCATAGTGATCGATGGTACCGTCAGAGTCACAGGTAATGTCGAGCAGCACAGCGCGGCGTTCCGGCTTCTTATTCAGCCCTTCCAGCGGCAGAACCGGGAAGAGCTGATCGATACCCCATGCATCCGGCATCGACTGGAACAGCGAAAAGTTAACGTAGATCTTATCCGCCATTCGCTCCTGCAGTTCGTCAATGATCGGACGATGCGCACGGTTGCTCGGATCGAGATGCTGCTGAATATAGTGACAGATGCTCAGATAGAGCTGCTCAGCCCATGAGCGCTGCTTAAGATCGTAAGTGCCGGAGGAGTAACCAGTATGGATATCGAACAGGTCCATCTGGCTGTCGTGCAGCCACTCACGCAGCGAACGGCGGGTATCCGGCTCGTGCATCTCCTGCCAGGTTTCCCACATACTGAGAATCGGGCGCGGCGCATCGGCATCCGGCGTTTCAGGTTCGCTGAACTCGTTGCGCTCCACGCCGATGATGTTAGAAACCAGCACCGTATGGTGTGCGGTCACGGCACGACCGGACTCGGTGATCACCGTCGGATGCTCCAGGCCGTGCTCATCACAGGCGGCCCCGATGCCCCAGATCACGTTGTTAGCGTACTCGTTGAGGCCATAGTTGACCGAACAGTCAGACTGCGAGCGGGTGCCTTCATAATCGACACCCAGACCGCCGCCGACGTCGAAACATTTGATGTTTACGCCCAGCTTCGCCAGTTCGACATAGAAACGCGCCGACTCACGCACACCGGTGGCGATATCGCGGATATTAGACATCTGTGAACCGAGATGGAAATGCAGCAGCTGCAGGCTGTCGATGCGGCCCGCTTCGCGCATAATCTCAACCAGCTTCAGCACCTGCGTCGCTGACAGGCCAAACTTCGACTTTTCGCCGCCGCTCGACTGCCACTTGCCGGAGCCCTGTGACGCCAGGCGAGCACGGATACCCAGACGCGGCACCACGTTCAGACGCTCCGCCTCTTCCAGCACCAGCCGCACCTCGGTCATTTTTCCAGCACCAGATAGACCTTGTGGCCCATCTTCTCGCCAATCAGCGCCAGACGAATATATTCCCGGTCTTTATAGCCGTTACAGACGATCACCGTGCGGGTCTGACCCGCATGTGCCAGCACCGCCATCAGCTCCGCTTTCGAGCCAGCCTCCAGGCCCAGCGGTTCACCGCACTGGGTCAGGGATTCAATGACGCGTTTATGCTGGTTGACTTTAATCGGGTAAACCAGGAAGTAGTCACCGGTATAGCCGTAGGATTCACGCGCACGTTTGAACGCGCCGTTAATAGAGCGCAGACGATGTTGCAGGATCTGCGGGAAGCAGAACAGCGCGGGCAGACGCTGGCCCTGTGCTTCGCGCTCTTTCACCAGCCGGGCTAAATCGACGCGCACATCCGGGCGATCCGGATCCGGGCAGACACTGATGTGGCCCAGTTCGTTGACGTCGTAATAGTTGTTGCCCCACCAGGCGATGTTGTACGTCCGCAACATTTTGCTCGCGTCCTGATCGTTCATTGCAACCTCCTGCATGGAGCGGAGTGCACCCTGTTCGCCAGCTGACGAACCTTTGATATTCTTCATGTCGTCAGACATCGCGAACCTCAATTTTCCGTTGAAAGATGAAACTGTTAACCGGCTTTACGGCCGCTAATCTGAAACGCAGATACCCCATTAAACGTCATGTCCTGTTCACCTGACGTTGCCGTCAGCGCGCTTCACGCATATGAGTTAAGTGTAAAACACCCTGGCCAGATCCGTTTAAACAGAGAACATTTACCCGATCTTTATTGACCATAGATAACCGGTCTCGTTCCACTGCGGGGACGCAGAGAGGAGACAAAGCCCTGAGAACAGAGGTAAAGATTAGCCAGCGCTCGTGTCGGTAAAATTACCGCATCGCAGATATTGTCGGCTGGAAAGAGAAACAGAGGGGAGGCAGGAGCGCGCCAGTGTTGCGCCAGAGCGCAGAGAACCGGGAGAAGAAAAAGCGTGGTTCATTACTTGTATCACCTCCGCATATGCCAGGGGCACATGGAGAACAACCAGGGTGAAAGCCAGACCGGTGTCTGACGGGCGCGACGCACACAGTGGCGTCATCCTTGCTACGGCTAGCGAAGCAGCGGCGTTTTATACCGTTTACGGCGCTAAAAAGCAAAAAGATTATCGGGTAATTCCGTGGAGTGTCAGCAAATTATGCCGATAAAGCTGACAGGTAAAATGCCGAAACAGAAAAAGGGCTGGTAATTGGTTTATCCTCTATCCTAAAATAGCCGTCCAGATGGTTTTCCATCTAAACAGGTTAATATTCATGCGGTGTTGGCCTGCTGTGCTGACACAACCTCACTGCTCGCGGCTTTGCCTGAAGGGGCGTCAGGTCAGATAACCTCACTGGCGCTATGCAGTCGAATTCAAACCATATTTAAGGTAAAGAACAGAATGGCTAAACACCTTTTTACGTCCGAGTCCGTATCAGAAGGACATCCCGATAAAATCGCCGACCAGATTTCCGATGCCGTGCTGGATGCGATCCTGGAACAGGATCCAAAAGCGCGTGTGGCCTGCGAAACCTACGTTAAAACCGGTATGGTACTGGTTGGTGGTGAAATCACCACCAGCGCCTGGGTCGATATCGAAGAGATCACCCGTAACACCGTTCGCGAAATCGGCTATGTTCATTCCGATATGGGCTTTGATGCCAACTCCTGCGCCGTATTGAGCGCGATTGGCAAACAGTCTCAGGATATCAATCAGGGTGTTGACCGCACCGATCCGCTCGAACAGGGCGCGGGCGACCAGGGCCTGATGTTCGGTTATGCGACCAACGAAACCGACGTTCTGATGCCTGCACCTGTGACCTATGCACACCGTCTGGTTCAGCGTCAGGCAGAAGTGCGTAAAACGGCGCCCTGCCGTGGCTGCGTCCGGATGCCAAGAGCCAGGTCACTTTCCAGTATGACAATGGCAAAATTGTCGGCATCGATGCGGTTGTGCTGTCAACGCAGCACGCTGAGTCCATCAGCCAGAAAGATCTGCAGGAAGCGGTGATGGAAGAGATCATCAAGCCGGTTCTGCCTGCCGAGTGGCTGAATGCCTCAACCAAATATCACATCAACCCGACCGGCCGCTTTGTGATCGGCGGCCCGATGGGCGATTGCGGTCTGACCGGTCGTAAAATCATCGTCGACACCTACGGCGGCATGGCGCGTCACGGTGGCGGTGCGTTTTCCGGTAAAGATCCATCAAAAGTTGACCGCTCTGCGGCCTATGCAGCGCGTTATGTCGCGAAAAACATCGTCGCAGCCGGTCTGGCTGACCGTTGTGAAATTCAGGTCTCTTATGCGATTGGCGTTGCTGAACCGACTTCCATTATGGTGGAAACCTTTGGCACCGAGAAAATTGCGACCGAACAGCTGACGCTGCTGGTGCGTGAATTCTTCGACCTGCGTCCATATGGTCTGATTCAGATGCTGGATCTGCTGCACCCTATCTATAAAGAGACCGCCGCTTACGGTCACTTTGGTCGCGAACATTTCCCATGGGAAAAAACCGATAAAGCCGCCCTGCTGCGTGAAGCGGCTGGCCTGTAAGTTTTCCGGCTAATCATGAAACCCTGCCACGCCGGCAGGGTTTTTTATTGCCTTTTCAGTGACTTTGCCTGCGTGCAGCACGGGCAGATTGTTCTCTGTTTTCCACTCCCGGCCTGCCCTCTTCTGACCGGATAAAACGCTTCTGCCCGACCTTCTCGCCGCCCTTCAGCAGGTTTTCTAATCTCAGCTACACTTCATTGCGCTTTTTCTGACAACAAAATGTTAACGATTACAAATTGAAATGCTTTGTTTATCTGACATTTAAGATTTAACGCACGTGGTTATTCTGTCCAAAATGCGTTATTTTCAGCGTCGTCTGATAGCCAATAAATAGAGCATTGTCAGAAACTTAATGAGTGCTATACCTCACTGGTTAATTAATCTTTACGGGTAAAATATGCTGAATTTCAGGGT
>Ga0157357_1000990_pt1 | contig 12050 bp, 16 predicted proteins | sample AttcapACBM1_FD_111485 | JGI IMG/M metagenome (GOLD analysis project Ga0157357, IMG submission 111485) | Fungus gardens microbial communities from leaf cutter ant in Botucatu, State of Sao Paulo, Brazil - Atta capiguara ACBM1 | ecosystem: Host-associated > Fungi > Mycelium > Unclassified ... | reverse complement strand
GAGATACAAGCATATCAATGTAGTGACATAATTAGTTACCTTCTAAAATTAGCCTGACAGCTGCTATGACAGATGACAGCTCCCATCAGATACGAGTTTTGATCATGTGATGGCAACAGCTTGCGCACAGACCATCACTCTTTTATATATATACCTCTGTGTCTGAAGGCTAGACCTCAGACTTAACAACATCAATTATTCTTGTTGATACTACTCATCATTATCTCCTTATGCTGAACCTCTAAAACACCACTAAGTTCAAGTATCACAACCAGTGAGTAGCTTATTTGTGATAGTTTCATATCTATAGCTAGGCCTTTGCACAATATGGTGAAGAAGGACCAGAAGTGGGATTGGATAGAGAAGCAGGGGAGGGCTTTCAGAGAGTTGAAGGAGAAGTTTACAAAAGAACCAGTGTTAGCAGCACTGGATTTAGACAAAAAAATGAGAATGGAAGTGGATGCATCAGATTATACTACAGGAGGAGTTTTATCTATGGAATGTGAAGATGGAAGATAAAGGCCAGTAGCTTTTCTCTCAAAGTCATTGAATGAGACCAAGAGAAACTATGAATTCATGATAAAGAAATGTTGGCCATAGTAAGAGGGTTAGAAAACTGGAAACACTTGCTAGAAGACACACATTTCAAGTTTGAGATCTGGACAGATCATAAAAACTTGGAATATTTTATGAGGGCACAAAAATTAAATCAAAGACAAGCTCAATAGGCATTATATCTGTCAAGATTTGATTTTACTTTAAAGTACATTCCAGAAACAGAGATAGAGAAAGCAGATGGACTTAGTAGATAACCAGACTATTAATAGGTATAGAAAATGACAATGAAAATCAAGTATTTATAAAAGACAATTGGATTCGTAGTTTACAAGAAGTAGTAATAGAAGGACCAAAAGTAGATATATTAGAAAAAAAGGCTAGGAGTAAGGATGAGTAAGTAGTTAGAGTAGTAGAGGAGATGAAGAAGGCAAAGATAAAGATATTATGGGGAGAAGAGTGGCAAATAGAGGAAGATTTGGTGTTGAAGGAAGGGAAGGTGTATATACCAAAGGATGAAGAGTTGAGAGCAGTGATAATTTGGTAGCATCATGATGTGCCAGCAGCAGAACATGGAGGATGATGAAAGACAACAGAACTGGTCACTAGAAATTATTGGTGGCTAGGAGTAACAAGAGATGTAGGAAGATATGTGAAAGAATGTGATTTGTGCCAGAGGATAAAGAATCAGATGGAGGAGATGGCAGAAAAGTTGAAGTTGAGTGAAGTGCTAAAGAAACTGTGGACTTATCTAATGGTAGACTTCATCATAAAGTTACCAGTAGTAGCTGGGAAAGATGCAACTCTGGTAGTCTACAATAGGTTGTCAAAAATGGCACATTTTGTGGCAACTACAGAAGGTACATCAGCAGAGGGATTAGTGAGATTGTTTAGGGACAATGTATGGAAGTTATATGGATTGCCAGAGAGCGTAGTATCAGACAGAAGACCTTAGTTTGCAGCAGAGTTGACAAAGGAACTAAATAGGATGTTAGGGATAGAAATGAAGTTGTCAATAGCATTCCACCCACAAATAGATGGGCAGACAGAACAGATGAACCAGGAACTCGAGCAGTATCTTCAGTTCTTTGTGGATCATAGACAGATGGATTGGCCGGAATAGTTGGCATCAGCAGAGTTTGCAGTGAATAACAAGGATTTCACCTTTCATTGCAAACTACAAGAGAGAACTGAGAATGGGAGAGGATATAAGGAAGAAAGGAAAGGTAGAGAAAGCAATGGAGTTTGTGGAAAGGATGAAGAAAGTACATGTAGAAGCAGGAGTGGTGTTGAAGAAGATGCAGGAAGATATAAAGAGACAAGCAGACAGGGAAAGGAAGGAAACAGAAGACTGAAAGAAAGAAGATAGGGTGTTGTTAAACACCAAAGACTTAGTGACTGGTAAGGAAGTTAGTGGACTGATATGTAGGTCCATATACAATTAAGGAGGTGGTATCCACCAATGCAGTCAAATTACAACTGCTAACCTTGATGAGAATCCATCTGGTTGTAAATATTAGTCAAATAGTGTGATACAAGGGGCAAGTAGAGGGCTAGAAAAAAGAGGAAGGTAAACCTATTGAAGTAGAAGGAGTTGAGGAGTGGAAAGTGGAAAAAATCTTAAATAAAAGAAAAATAAGAGAAGTAGAAAAGTACTTGGTGTGATAGAAGGGGTTTATGGCAGAGAGTGACACATGGGAAAGAAGGAAAGATTTAGGAAATGCAAGAGAGGCATTGGAAGAATTTGAAGGGAGAATGAACAGAGAAGTGAGGAGGCAAGAGAAGTTAGATATGGCAGAGGAAAAGGATTTTAGAAGGAGAGAATTACCAGGAAAATACACAGCAAAGATGTTATATGGATGGGATGATGGAAAGTTTGAGGAGGAGTATTTGAGAAAGTTGGAAAGGAACTGGCAAAAATGGAAGTCAGTTTCTCTGGAGGAGAAATCTTGAAGGGAGGATAATGTCAAGATCACAAGAAGCGGACTTAGTTTTTATTTTATTTTTTATTCTCATTTTCATTTTCATTTGATTTATTTTTCTTTATTCTATTTTTAGAACTTAGGGTTAGGGTAAGTGATGTCATCACTTAGTCACATATAAGTCACATCAGATGATACAGTCATAGTCACAAGTTACGAGATACATGGAAGGATATAGAACATTTTGGAAGAGATGATGTCATACAATGTGTGATACACATGTTGACCTTGAGGCATACACATGGTCATTTAGGGTAGGCTAGAAATAGCTCACATAGACCATTAGGTATTTGTATATAAGGTAGACAGTTCTCTTGTGTTAACCCAATACAAGGTTCTTTTACTTGACCAACTCTAAGGTCTTGTGATTGTAACAAAAGAGAATAGAAGAGTAAAAGAGAGTAAATAATAGATGATGGTCTAGATAATTCCAAATAGGATGTAGTAAGCCTCCTTACAGTTTTTGACTATAATGGTGCCATCATTCTACACTTATATAAGCAGTGATCTGGTAGTTTGAAATGGACATTTAGAGCAGTTGTTGTCTTTAGAAACCTTACCCTGTTCTCTTAGGCCTCTCCTCAGAAAAAACAGGTGAATGGATATATAATAACTTGACTAACACAATCATCTTGTTGAAAAAAATAGGTATCTGTACTTTTTCTCTATAACGTTTTCTCTATAACGTTGTTGTACTTATCAACTATATTTACAATATAAAAATCACCATCTACCAACGACCACCAACAAACCTCGAATCTCCATAATACACGCCCTCAATCGCCCATACACCTCCTTCGCATTTTCAACAAGCGGCCGAATATTCTCAGGTGTCATCTCAAACCTAGAATAATAACGACAACGATGACAACGACAACAACGATGACGCTCGGAAGTCATCGATGACGACAACGACGACAATGACAACGACGATGATGACGATGACGATGAAAAATAAAAATGCGACTGTGTCGGCATCGAACGTACAGATCCTTTTCTTCTTGTTCCTCTTCCTCTTCTTCTTACGTCTACTCCATTGGATAGATACCGCGCTCGCGATACAGCCTCTTGCCCTTGTCGTTCATGCTGCCCTTGTCTTTGCTGCCCTTGCTGTTCTGGCCGTCGTCGCTGTAATGGTGTGTTACGCTTCAAACCAGTCTCATCAACCAAAAATTCAACAACTGGGGGAATCCACTCACCAATCTCTTAGAAGACATCAATGACAGTCCTGGTCCAGAAAAACGTGCAAACGACGACAATGACGATGACGATGACGACGCCATAGGCACAGGCGTAGGCATACGCAAATATGGTATCATACTCCCACTAACACCAGCACCAGCACCGTCCAAATCCAAAACCGAATCCATCCTATCCCAATCTTCAGCTTCTGCTCTCGATAAACTCATCTTCTCCACATTCATACACCGACAACAACAGCAACAATCATGACTTGTTCCATCACCACCATCAAGCGTCAAATTGTCATCGTCATCATCATCATCCAACAACAAAGTCCGTTTCCTTCCCACAAACCGTAAAAAAGTAGACGCAAGCGAGGGACGACGACGACGGTCACGACGAGGCGACAACGACACCAACAACGTCGACAACAACGATAACGACGACGACGCCAGGTTCATATTCATGTTCATTGGCAACGATAACGTGCTTGTCAGATGATTTCTATCCCTTCCTCTTCCTCCTCTTCTTTCCTTCACACCCGCTTCAACAACAAAACCACAACTCGACTTCGACTTCGACTTTGACAATCTCCCTTTCCGCTGTTGCTGCTGTTGCTGCTTCTCCACCAATACCGTTAAAGGTCGAGAAGAACAAGTAGTAGCAGTAGAAGAAGATCCTTCATGACCACCATCACCTTTGTTACAACTAGACCCACCACTAAAAGACATATCCCCACCGAAAGAAGCAGTCGAAACCATTGCACCATGACGACGCTGACGATGTTGACAAGGATGAGGATGAGCAGGTAACGGCAATAATGAAGACGACGATGACAATCGTCCACCACCTTGGCCTTCTCCTCTTCCTCCTCCTCCTCTTTCAACTTGATCATCATCATCATCTTTTGCTTCACCACCACCGCCACCACCATCATTATCATTCACAACAGACACCAAAGATGACGATACCCAAAAAACATGCTTCTTCAACACCCTCAATCGATCTCGTATCTCAGCCAACTTGCTCTTCTTATTCTTGCTCTTCTTGTTCTCGTTCAACTCCTCCTCCGTCTCCAACGTCATAGTACTTGCACTCCTCCTGCTCATCAGATCACCACCCCATCTCCATCCACTCCTGTTCACACCAACTCCTCCTCCTGCAGCAGCAGTTGTCCCTTCAGAAACTGAACAAGGTACACCACCCTCTTGATCAAAAGTATCACGACCACCATCGGCATACAACACAGCTTCCGCATTACTCAACATCTCTCGTAGTAATCTCAATTGTCGATGGCTAAGATCAGGTCGACCCGTCATCATCGATCTCCTCCTCCTCCCACAACAATCACCACCACCACCACAACCCGGCGATAATGATGGTGATGATGACGACGAGAATGCACTGGTCATGGACGGATGAGGCATCGAACGAGAAGCAACCATGGTTCCAGCCCTAGTCCGCCGTGATGTCGTCGTTGGCCTTGGATAATGATGGTGATCATGATGGTGATGATCCCCAGCAAGTGTAATCCCCCTTTCCTTTCCTTTCTTCCCTCCCACCACCATCACCCTACTCGGTGCCGATACACTTAAACTCGGACCTCCAGAAATACCGTCATCACTGCGACCATCGCCACTACGACCACCATTCACAGTCGCCGACGTTCCATCCGCTAGGTCAACTAACAACTCGGCACATTCCCACAAAATACGGTATTTCGAGTTGATAGTATAAAACGCAGCGGCCAGTTCCTTGTATCGCATGCTACGACCGTCTCCTCCTCCTGCTGAATTCGTATTCAAATCTTTAGATTTGTTCGTCATCATCATCATCATCAAGTTGAGGAAACCAACAGTCCGCTGTGTCGGTTTGGGGTGGCCAGCACCACCATCAGCAAGTCGGGCTTCAAGATCAAGCTTGCGTTGTATTTGTTGTACAAGGTTATGATACATTTGTTGTTGCTTCTTGAGTTCTGAGGAGTGGTAGTAGTAGCAGCCGTTAGGACATGGTAAGTCAGAGGAAAAGAAACACGTACGTTCAATATAGATAGCAAAATCTCGCATCAACCCTAAATCTCTCTTCAACCCTTGTTGCGCTTGACGAATCCTCGTCGGAATCTTCAAATCCGTCTTCTTCTTCAAATCACTCAATGAGTTGCTCCTCGGAATCGCTTCAGTCGTCGCCGTGATGGTACGCTTCGGGCTGATGGTGGACCGACCGAGAGACACTGTATGAGGTGACGTGGTCTTGACGGCCGCTGTTGGGATTCGTGTAGGTGAGGTCATCTTGGGTTGGAATGGAGAAGGGGGGAGAGAGGAGGAAGAGCAAGGCGAGGATGTCAGCGATAACAACGACGAGGATGAGGAAAGCATGGCAGAAGTAGCTGGTGTCAGAGATGAATCGAGAGTAAGGAGAGGGTTGAAATTTGATGTGATAGGATTCAATGAAATAGCGTGAAAGCTCGGAGAAGGAGGTTGTAATTCGATGGGAGGAAGTAGATCAGAGGGATTGAGGGCCTGCGATGCTTGAGGTTGATTGATGAGGAACTCGGACATGGGAGGGAGGGGAGGTAGTGAGGGTGGACCATCCAAGGTCGGTGAAGATTCAGGTGGCGACGTCGATGACGGCACCATCGTCTCCATTAGAGATGCCCCACTTTGATTACGACGGTGCCGACTGATAAGACTGAGTCGCCTCATGTTACCCATAAAGTTCCGAGCCCCTTCCGTGTCTACCGTGTTCAGGTGCTGGTCCTCTTGACTTGAATTTTCTTTGCCATCCGCCATGACTTTCGGACGAACATTGCGAGGTGTTGATTCCTTGCCGTTGACATGGGTAACCTTCATCCCATACGAAGCATGTCGTTTGGTGATCATGGGTTGCGTCCCCGGCGGCCAACGTTGCGGTTGCAAGGACACTGGGCGTTTCAAAGGTGACTTTTCCAGGGGCTCCGACGAGGGATCACCCGTGGTGATATCAGATGATGAGGTTGGGATGAGACCCTTTTTGAGTTGGATCAATCCAAGACTCTTACACTTATTGGGAAAATTGCCTTGAGGTGATGATGTATGGATTGAGCTCAACTCTGTCATGCTTCCTGGAGTCGTCTTGGGACTATGAGGATTGGTAGGGCTGGGAGGAGCCGGTGTTGTCGCGTGTTGAATTGAGTGAAAGAGAGAGGCCACCGACAATCTTGGTCGTGGTGTTGGTCGGGGATGGATGATATCTGGAGAGTGCTTTGAAATGATTCTCAAAAGGATCGGAATAGACATGACCACCCACCTTGAGCTCCCTGATCCTTGGTCACGTCCGATGGCACCGAGGTTTTCTTTTTTCTTCGGGAACTCCAGCGTTTGACACTGCCAATACCACTTGACAGAAAACCTGATGAGTCAGGAGGTGGTTGGGGGGAGGGTGTTTGACGTTCATGGACTTCCTGTGGGGTATTGGGGTCATCGGGTAGTTGGGCAAGTGGGCGACTTCTCTTACGCAGCCGGCGTGGTTCCCGGTGCAGAGGTGGTGTGGGTGTACTGAAGAGGGGTACAGTGGAACGAAGGGAAGTAGTGTCTGTGGAAAACACGGAGGTTGTAGGTGATTGTGGGTTGGTAGTGAGAGGAGGACGAGGCGTAGTGAGAGGAGGACAAGGCGTAGTGAGAGGAGGACAAGGCGTAGTGAGAGGAGGACAAGGCGTAGTCAGAGTCCTGTCTTGGTCGTCGTCGTCGTCGTCGTCGTCGTCGTCCATGTCCCAGTCTTCTTCTGTTTCTGTGGGTGCATCCACAGAATGTCGTGTGGGAGAGGATTGAAAATCAAAGTCATCATCCCAACTCTCGGCAGCCATGGTTTGAGGAATACAAGATCAACAAACCCAAACCCCCAACCTCGCGTGACAACCATGTGACCCTAGCAGACCAACCCCCCCATGTCGTGTCCCTCAGAGAATCAGTTGGCTCTTGACCAGTCCAAATTCTGGGATCAAGATGGCATTCACTGGACCACTCATCGCATTGGTTGGGCCATTGCCGGCTGCTGCACTGTCTTGGTAGGGTTCTCGCTCTCTGACCCCACGCTCCTCACATGGGCCACACAGACCATCATCATATCCCTATTTTCTGTCCTCTCTCACTGCAGGTCTGCTTTCTCTACTTGCTCATCGCGGCCCCCAAATATTCTCTATCCCCTAGAAACTATACAAATCCTTCCCAACAACGCCAAATGTAGGCTGTGCACTCTTGCATTAGCTCCCTGCTCCCCAGCAACGTCATCTCTTCCTTGGTACTGCAGGGGATGATCGTGGCTCCTGTCACCGAAACACTCACTCATTATCCCCCTCAATAGATTGCGCATCCTTTATATGCCTCCCGTATACGCTGTCATCTCATTCGCCTCTTATCGTTTCTTTCGCGAATACACCTATTACTCGCTTATAGAAACTGGTATGGCTTCTTCCCTCGCTGTATTTCTTTTGGTCTAATCATCCTTAGTATACGAGGCACGTCCTTTCTTCTCCATTGTCTCTCTCCCTCTCCCTCTTATAAATCAAAGGCTATCGGGCTTAGTGCTTTCCTGTGAGTCCTAGATTTCGCTCCTTTTCTCATCAATTCATAGCACAAATGCCCTCATAGTCTCCTATTGATCGAATATGTGGCTGCCACAGCCATCGGCGGGTCTGCAGAGCGTGCCCTCGAACGCAAGGACAAGGCGCCTCTACCAATGCCAGTGAGTCTGGGTCTTCATTGCCTCTCCCTTCATCTCACATTCCCTACCCCAGTTTTGTTGCTGGAGATATCGTCCCACCAAGGCGAGTTCATTCTTATCTCAAAAAATCGACTCTGTCATATTCTTTTTTTTCGATCTAGCCCTATTTCTTGTACACAGTCAAAGTACGGAGCTGTGCTTTTCTTTTTCTGCCATGCTCAGTTCAGGCGTGTTGTCGTTGTGGATTCTAGTGGTCCGTGTTACAATATGTGATTATTCGACCAGGTGAGTATGACTCACTCCTCGTATGGGGTCGCCAGGAAGGGGTCTCAATTGGGGTTCAGTCGCTTCGATAGTCGGCATCATTTGCGAGCGCTTTGGAGTCCTCTGTTCTCAAGCAGGTTTTTCGCCCCACTGGGCCAATGTCTACCTCGAATGCATCACCTTCATCAGCATCAGGTGTGTGTCTCTCTGTCTGTCTGTGTGCGTGTGAAAGCACAGCACCTGTATCAAAAAACTCATGTGATTCTTCGAATGCTGGCTTCTAGTATAGCGCTTTATGGCCTTTTGTTATTTTATGGCCTCACGTCCGATGAATTGAAAGGCCGACGACCCATGGCCAAGTTTCTTGCCATCAAATTGATTGTGATGTTTACCTTTTACCAGTCCTTCGTTGTACGTGGGTCTCAATGTCGATTCATTCCCCCTTGAACTAATGGAAAAATTCTAGTTCAGCGCTTTGGAAAACAAGGTTATCTTTGGTATACAAATTCTTTCTCCCCCGATGCAGCGTACTTGTCTGACTTTTCTCGTAAAAGCAACGTCTTATTGGACTGCCACCAATGTTGCCGACGGACTGAGTGCGTTGGCCATATGCATTGAGGTCAAGTTCTTCTCTCATCTCTCTCTTCTTCTTGTTATGATTTTGGGCTCACAAGTTCATATCTGTCTTTTTTTGGGTCTCTCCCTACACAGATGGTCTTTTTCTCGATTCTGATGTGGTGGGCATATTCGTTCAAGGAGTATCACCGAGAAGATGCAAGGCCTGTTACCAGTATTTGGAAACCGCTTTGGGATTCGTACGTACGCGTTCGTTGATAATTTGATGTTCATTGTATTGACTGATGTGACTGATGTGTTCCTCTCCCAAAATAAATCAGAATCAACTACGGTAGGTCCCCCTCTCCATTCTGGTCATTTACATTGAAAAAATTTTCAACTCTCTCTCTCGCTACGACCACTACTATAAAGCCGACTTTGTAGTGGAAATCGCGAGTTCCTTCCGATATTATTGGAGCGCAGCGAGGCATCGACATAGCTCTTCTCCTCCTTCTCTTCCCCCTCCTCCTCGGAAACGTGGGACTATGGTACAAGTTTTTGGTGGTGGTAGTGCTGCTGCTGCTGTTGTTGATCATGATCATGATGATCATGGTGGTCATGGTGGTGAACGAACGTCGCTGTCGATATCTGGACCTGGCGTTTTTTCAACCACAATGCCGGGATTGTTGTTGCGTTCTTTATCACCTGGTGGGCCATTGGTGTCTTCTCCTTCTCCTTCTGCTGCTGCTGCTGCTGCTGCTTCTACTTCTGAAGAAGAAGAATGCATTCCTCTTACGAAGATGGATTCGGCATCGGTGGGTTTATTGTCGGAGTCTCATTATCATCATCAGAGTCATCAAGTCTGTTGATGCTTTGGGTGGATGAAGGGTGGATGGAAGAAGTGGGAAGAGATGGATTTTTTTTAACTACTCTTTGATCTCATGTGAACTTACTTACTCTTATACTATTCACTCGCTCTTCAAAATCATATACCCCATGTTTTATGAAAACAGAGAGAGGAGGGTACAGTTTGGTAGTTGAAGGTGTGGGTTCAAGGCCTCTGTGAGAAGTGAATCCACCGGCTTCATGAACTGAACAAGGGTGGAATTGTTCATGCTTTCAAGGTTCGGTCGCTCTTGATCTGTAGATGGATGCAAGACAAAAGTTCCAAGGCCCTGGGGATTCCATCACAATGGCAGAAAGATATCCAGTCTTTGAAATGATCGTTCAATACATTTACATTTCCTGACCGCGAAAACTTGGTGTCTCCCATCTCTGTTATTGAAATCTCGCAGCTTGGGAAGTAAGATTTATTAATAACATGCTGTGCTACTATCACCCTAAATATGGTTTTGCATGATCCATGCCCTCTGTCATGAAACTGAACACCCCAATGCACCCATATTCTCCGGCGCAAGTCGGAGTCGCCGTGGGGTAAGCGGTATGTTTAATCTCTTTGTCATGCTGCTACTGTTACTCTAAATACAGTTTCACATGATCCATGCCCTCGTCCCTCAGTTCTTGCTTGTACTATGCACTGAGCTTGTGACTCGAAGTCGTGTCCTTGTGACCTCACTGCACAACTTCCTAGATAATTATGGGGACTCTAGGTGCATTGGGATGGTTTCTGTGGAAGTCTTGTTGTGATACCCCCCTCTGGGTTGATTCTTTTAAAGGTTGTCCTTGCCACTTGATATGGTATTGTAATTCATGAATGAAGTTGTTGTGGAAATGTTCATTGATAATTGGGTGTAGACTTTTCCACATCTTTGGTATTCTAAGTTTGTATACTAAAGACCTGACCTTTGTAACTACCAGAACCAGACCCACTCTCTTAAATGCTAGTTTCTTGGCTGGTTGAATGGTGTTGGTACCTGATCTCTTGTCTTCTTCAATACCTCTCTCCCTACTTATCTTACTCCTTGGATAAATTCATTCACTTCCAGTACCTTCTCTGATGATCCTAGTTCTTCTCCACAAATATTCAGATATCTCCCTAGATTTACCAAGAATAGTGATTTACCAGTGCTCCAGTGTTATTTAAGTGCTTGGATCTGGAACGGGATGCTCCCAGCAGACTAGTAATTCTTCACTACTTCTTATGCCATTAGGATATTTCTCACCCCTCAACAGAATCATTTCTCAAAGATCATGCCTCATTATCAGCTGTAATCCCCTGCTGCCCAGCTACCACAGGAAACCATCCATATTCTCCTAGATCTACCTTGAATTCCCCATCCCGCGTTTCGAGTACCTCAACACCTTCAGCTACTAACGCATCACGTTGTCTACGAGCACCGTCAGTTCCTGGTCCTCGTGAGGATATCGCACCAGAGGAACCGATAATTCGATGCCACGGAACAGGAGGGTTCGTTCCAGGTTGCAAGAACTTGAGCGCTTTCTTTGCGTTCAGCTTTGATATGTTCCAAAAGATGGGAGTACTTCATTACCTTGACCAACGTGGCGCGGGTGCCGAGGCATCCCGACCAGTTTGGCAATATGGCCTACAGCCCTCAGCTCAGCACAATCAAAACAAAAATGACGACAGACCATAGGTAGTGACATGAGCATTGGGTACTAATCGCACTGCTTCATAGACCTGAGAATTTCCAGCTGGATCATTACTGTAGATCAATTACAAAAAGGTCCTCACTGCCGCATGAAACTCGGCACTGTCCATCTCGAGATAGATATGTTAACTCGACTCGGATTTCTCACGTGAACAGAAAACCACGACATGAGAGAAAACATCAATACTGTCCTCCTTGGCCCGAGCTCGGTGCTGGTACCCTACGCACAGCATCATGTCCCTGT
>Ga0157357_1000989_pt1 | contig 12051 bp, 8 predicted proteins | sample AttcapACBM1_FD_111485 | JGI IMG/M metagenome (GOLD analysis project Ga0157357, IMG submission 111485) | Fungus gardens microbial communities from leaf cutter ant in Botucatu, State of Sao Paulo, Brazil - Atta capiguara ACBM1 | ecosystem: Host-associated > Fungi > Mycelium > Unclassified ... | reverse complement strand
TAGACCGTTCTAGACTCTGTCACATGACTTCCAGGTCACGTGCCTATCTCTTATCTCTCTTCTGTTGTAGACTAATAATTATAATACTTAACCCTAACCCTAGCCAAGTCTGTCCACACACTCGTCTTATAACATCAGGCATAACAACTGCCTATGTTTTGATATCAATGACCTTTGGTATACCCTCCATTTTATAGTCAATCTTGTACAAGATCATCAAGTCAACATCAAGATTCTTCAAGAGATCTCTAACAAAGCCCTGGAAGAGTAGCCTCCTTTCTCAAGGAAAGAATTCTTAAAGACCATTACCAAATACAACAACTCATCTACTTCTGGACCTGACAAACTCATGTGGTGTCATCTCAAGTGTATTATTAATAATGAAGCATATCTTAGTAATATCATAAATATTGCTAATGCTTGCTTTGAGCTAGGTTCATAGCCATTGTATTTCAAATTATCCACGATGATTGTTATTCCCAAACTAAATAAAGAGTTATATGACTCTCCTAAGGCATTCCATCCAATCATCCTTCTCAATACACTAGAAAAACTCATTAAGAAAGTTATTGGAGAGTACTTTTAATTCTGACTTATATTTAACAACTTCATCCATTCTTGCCAATTGAGTGGCCTTAAACAAAGATCTACCTTAGATGCTAGTGTAGTCTTAACCCACTTTATCTGCTCAGGTTGGATTAGAAACAACATAACAAGTACTCTGGTGTTTGATATCACCCAGTTCTTTCCATCCTTAAACCATTGGCTTCTTCTGCTCATCCTGGGAAAAGCTGGTTGTCATATCAAAGTCATTTAATTTTTCTCCAATTATCTAGTAGGTAGAAAAATATGGTACAATTAGAATGATTTTTCTCCTCATTCTTTCAATGTTAACATTGTTGTGAGGCAAGGCTCTATCCTTTCCCCCATCTTATCTGCCTTATATATTTTACTTGTTTTTCACATTCTTGAAAAACATTTAAAAAATTTAAAAGTTCCAGTTTCTATTCTTTCTTTTGTTGATGATGGTTTATTTATTGCTTAGAGCAGATCCTTAACTGTCTCTAACTCTAATCTTTTTTGTAACTATAACATTATTTCCTCCATTTTAGATAGATTTGGTCTTGTACTTGAACATGGTAAGACGGAAGTCTTCCATTTCTCCAGAGTATAGAACACTTTCAATCCTCCTCCTCTCAACTTATCAGACATTGCAGGCCCTATCTTGGAGTCCAAGAACACCTGGAAATATCTCAGGTTTATCTTTGATAGGAAACTGTTATCTCACCAGCACATCAACTTTTATGTCAACAAAGTGATCTCAACAGTCAAGTATATGAAAGTTCTTGGAAATTCCACCAGAGGCCTCATCCTCCTTTAAAAATGACTTTTTTACAGAAGTTACATTCTCCTTATTGCCCTATATAGTTATTAACTATAGTTTTACAACAAGGCCCCTTTATCTTATCTACTTAGAGTCCTTAACCAAATGCAATATAGAGTTGCTATCTAAATCCTTGGCACATTCTATATCTTCCTATCTTTCAGAGTTGAGGCCATCACTAGTCTTATCCCCATCAATCTCCATCTTCACAAATTAAGTAGTCATGCTCAGTTACACATGCATTTGCTTCCTCTCAATCATCATCCTCTCTCTCTTGACTTTCTTACCTGCTGTCAAAGGGAAAATATCAAGGGTTCTATTGTTGATATGAATAATAGATTCAACAAAGTTTTTCCTTCTTTTGATTTGTTAAATGTAGAATTTTCTCCTGGTTCTTGTTTAATTGATATTTTTCCTAGTTGTTTCTCCTTTCATTCTTACACCAAACACAAGATTTATGATTTTAAAGATCACACTAACTAGCTCAATGATATCATTATCTCATCATTTTTAAACCTCTCACACACACTCATTATCTCGGACACTGGAGTCAAGAACAATGTTGCTACATCCATTACTCAGATTCATGTTTGTGACAAACCTATTGTCAAAACAATCCATTATACAGTTAATGTTACATCAACTAAAGCTAAGCTTTTCACTATTAGATGTAGCATCAACTAGGTGACCAATCTTCTAGGGATATCAAAAATCATCATCATCACTGACTCTATCTATACAGTAAGATCAATATTTGACTCTTTTATTTACCCTCTCTAAGTTTACTTGGCTGCTATTTCCAAAGAATTTAGGGAAAATTTCTCTATGAACAGCAATAACTCAATTGAGTTCTGGGAATATCCTAGCTGATGTGACTGGCCTCTCCTCAAAACCATTGATAGTGATACCAAATGGTTTTGCCAAATTCTAATGCTTCCTTGCAAATCATTGTGGGACTTTAGCAAGAAAAGAGAGTGTAATGATATTACTTGTAACTGGAAAATGACATTCCAGGCTCCGGATCTGAAGGGTTGGCAATTTTTAGATCTTGTTGACAATGATGACAATCTTATTGAGCCCTCTTACTCCAATAGGAGGTCTTGGCTCAAATTTATAGGCTACTCTAACTTATTATATGCAAGAGTGATGAGAGCCATCATAAACTATGCCCCCATAGAGGAGTATAGGTTGTGCTTCTTCCCTAAAGAGGAGTTCAAATGTCCATATGGATTTTATTCTATTGAATTGAGATGGCATATTTTCCATGAGTATCAAAAGTTTAACAATTATTGGAATCCAAGAAGAGACTTTCTAAGTTACTTCATCCTCTTCTTAGAATTTAATAGTAGTGCTTTTGCATTTGATAATGCAATCAGGTAGTTGAGGCTGGTTGGTAGCAATCTTATATGCATTCAGTTTCTTTTCTCTTTCTTCTCTTTCATCCTTATGTTTCCATTTTTGTGTTTTCTCTCTTCTTTCTCTACCTTTTTCTTTTCTCTGCTTGTTTTTGTATGTAGTTATGATGTAGCTATTATGGTCTGTCCTTACACCCTATGTAATAAATTGTTGATTTTAAAAAATAAAAATAAAAAAATTTACAATTCTAACATAGAGTTCCTAAACAAAGTATCTACCTTATATACTAGGCTAATAGTCTGTGTTCAGCTACATTTAATTTAGCCTAAAGGCTATGTGTTATATATAAGACTAAAATATAGTAACTATGTTATATAATATCACTTTCTGAATCTTTCTATATATTTTTTTTTATTCAAAAATTTGTTACACAGTATTTAATAAACAGAGTAACACTATTAGTAACAACAGAAATCAAAGAGAAATCTAAATAAAAGTTAATTATAACCAATCTACAAATTATATGTCCAAGTCTAGATAGACCTACTATACAGAAAATATAGAATCAAGAGAAACTGAGAGAAGTGAGACTTAGAAACTATTTATAAAAATAGAAAAGCAAACTAATTGGGCACTCATGGAGGCTCATAAGGAGAAAGAGGCCATTCTAGAGAAGAAAAGGCAAAAGTACTTTGGCACTCCTTCAAAAAGTTCTCAATTGATAGAGATAAATTAATCAAGGGACTATGAGCAAACCTGAAGCAGTTTACAAAGATATTTTAATATTTTTTCATCTGGTAATGGCTATACAGACACTAGGTGCACTCTGTAAGAAAAAGGTGCTGTCTGTACTCTTTAATAAAAGTATAGTTAAGAATAGCTCTAATTGCCCTGGCACAAAATGTAACTAACTGGTCAAATTCAGTGAGCCAACTACTACTCTTAGAGTAGCTAGGTTGAAGATGTTTGCAATTATTGCCTCTAAGAGTCAGAAGATGGCACTCTTGAATAGTAGAATGATTGAAGGAGGTTTTACAAGCATTTAAACATGAAGTAACACTCTTAGAGCAAAGATTACCAATAGATATTGCTAGATAAAATCTAGCAGCCACTCTAGTGCTAGTCACATTATTATAGACTATTTGGTGAAGAAACTACTCAATCTTGCTTAGACAATCCCAGAATTTGATTTTATAGCTATACTACTACAAAAGAATGATATAAGTATAGAATAGATGGCTAGAAAGTGGGCCTGCTATCAGATGTGATTCATACCAGAGGGCAAAAGTCTACAGAGTTTGCTTGGAGTTGTACTATGTATAAAATCTCATATAAAGAGCAGTAGTATTATAGACTTTTATGAATGACCTTGGCTTCAGCTTATATACTACACTGTCTGTCTACTATAGGATTGCAACTTTAGAAGTGGAGTAAAGTCCAAGAGAAGTAAGTTCTGATAATGATATGTTGCTAAAAAATATTGGAGTTGTTGTTCAACTGTTATTTGTCAATTATTAGACTAGAGAAGTATAGTATACTTACTAGTCCTTATACAAGTAATATAAAAGAAAAACTCAGGGTTTTCAGAGTACAGCCATAAACAGAGATTTTAGTGGTGAAATACTGACAGATGTTAGGATAGATGAACTCCACTATGGCCAAGTAGAAAGGAGAACTCTACTTTATAAATAGATGTTGGACTTGATAACATCACCACAAAAGACAGGCTTTTATTTAGGTTGAACTTAGTATATAATAGTATTCTCTCTTAGGACTAAGCCTTTGAAGTCCTATCCAGTTTATCTGGGGAACCTGTAATAGTCTCTAAGTCAATATAAAAGAAGAATTTTTGCTTCCTTCTTCTTACTACCATATCCCCTCTCAATTTTCCTCAATGTCAAAACTTGACATTGAGATTCTGAAGTGTTAGCATAATAAGATGCAACAGTACCACAATGAAAAATAGCAGCTCTGAGCCCATCTTGAAAAGGTTACATAAGAACAATAGACCAAGATAATGGCTGAAAAAGCAAGGTTAGCAGAGGCCAGGACAGAGAAAAAGGCTGTTTGGAAGCAGTGAGAAAAAGAAGAGGTAAAGAGACAGTACAAGGAGCAGTTGAAAAAGCTTCAGGAGAATATATTGGCAAGAGATGCTAATATGATGGAAAGTATGGAGGTTTCCCTAATTGTAGAGACAAAGTGTAAAGAGGTTCTTGAGATCTCTTCAAAAGATGAGGCCAGTCTGTGGCTATTGAAGAAAGCAAAAGAAAAACAAATAAAGAAGGGCCACAGTGAGAAGGTGGTTAAGATAGGTAGTGAAAACACCTGTGAGAGGTACATCCATACTGGATATGAGTACCTAGTGCACTATAGCAGATAAATAATATAATTTTATTTCTTTACCATTTTACTAAATTATCTTTTCCTACAGTTACTTTCTGGCCTGTATAAGGTGCATTACTATCAAATAGTAGTATATACCTACATAAGAAAACACCAGTAGATCCAAGAAGGTAAATCTTACTTATAGTAAGATTCTGAATACTATTGAAAAAACATTCAAGAAGCTTGTTGAGAAGTACTGCAGAATTAGGAAGTCTCTTCAGAACTTAGTAGAGGGGCAGAATAAGAATACAACCAAGTTGGCAAAAATTCAAGCCACTATTAATATGAAATAGGGACTAGTATAGTCTACTGGAGAAAGTGAGGAGGAAGAAATTGAAGAGAGTGATGGGAAAGAGTCCATAGAGAGACCTGAAGAACTTGAGGAGGTATGTAGTATGAATGTCATTTCCCATCTCCTGCTAGAGTAGTAGTCACTATTAGTATTACTAAGAAAACCCTATGAAAAGTATACAAAGACTAGGGTTAGATAAGTAAAATTACTAAGGAAAACCCTAGTAAAAGTGCATAGAGGCTAGATCTGGACTTATAGTAGTGTGATTTAAACAAAGAAAGAGAACTAGATTTGATGGAATATATGATATGAAAATCAGATACTAAGTTTATAGTATGAATGAGTTTAGTAGCAGAAAGCCACTTAGATCTGTCTTCAGCATTTTCATAACCTAGTCAAATAACCTTATAAAGGAGCTTACAAGCCCATCAGCAGTTAATTTTGGAGTCTATTATCTGTAAGATTTCATACTCAGGTTTTCCATCAATAATTACCAGTATTGGAGTTTTCTTAGGGAAGGTATTGAAAGTGACTGGTTCAAGCATTGAGACACAGAAGACTAGATTTATAGAGTATATAGACTTTAGAAGTTAGAGGATAAATAACAAGATACTAGGCTGGAAAATGATTTTGTAGAGTCTGAGATACTTTTCAGAGAGCTTTTTAGAGAGCCAAATAGTCCTAAAGAAAAGCCTTAACAAAGATTTTATCACCTACTTTGAAATTAGATGTAGGGGAATATTGTATATTAGTAGACTTCTGATAGCACTATTGTTAAGCTATAGTGATTTCAACCTTAAGTGTACTTTGTAATTCATTGAGATCAACTGAAAAATTGCAGGCTTAGGAGGAAGTATTATCATATTTCAAGTGCACCAAAATATTCAGATAATAGTTCTTATTAGCAAAGAATAGAAAAACACCAGTGGTAGCACTAGAAGTATTAAGAAAACTCTATAAGTAACAGAAGTTTGAACTAGTTGTCTTGCTAATAGTTATAATATATATAGAGGTACTACTCCAGAGTCTAGTTTATGTGTTCTGTTTGTTTATTACCTTCAGGGTGGTATTCTGAAGTAAAGTGAAGCCACATGTCAAGGGCAGTGCTTAATAAATGGAAAAATTTCAACATAAACTCCAAGTCTTGGTTAGAAATGAGATAGAATGCTGTGTGACGATGTTATAAGTAGGGATGAAAATCACCTGCTTAGTGAGCCAGTCAATAATGACCAGGATGGGAATTTCTTGATATAATTCATGAAAATAGAATTTCACAGATATTTAGAGATGAAAAGCTACTTGAAAAATCTATAGGGCTTGTAATACTAAGGTTTGGATTGCATACAAGTGACACAAGACTTGCAGAATTGTTGTACATCAGCATAGAATTATGATTATACTCTAGAACATATATACAAAGGTTACCAGAAGATAGTATATAGATTTTATCATTAAGAAGGAGAAGACTAGCAGAGTCCATAGATTAGTGGTCTTCTGCAGGAGTGTGTTTTGTGGCAGTAGAGTTACTAGGAAGCACCAAACAAATATTTCAGTACAAAGTATTAAGATCAATAGCTGGAGCTAATTGGAGCAAGAGAAAGAGAAGGACTGTTGCTTGGAAGAATACCACAAGTTGTTCATGGATGAAAATGGGTATTGTTTTTATCTATAATAAAAAGAATAGTAGTAAGAGTATAGTCAGAGACATTCATCTTCACAATAAGTTAAGTATTGAGGATCCAGTACATAAGAATGAGTATGAAAGTAAATGCTTTCTTCAGAAAGTTAAAAGCATTATAGTAGGAGTTGATGAACTTCTAAGGAATGTTCTTCTGGATAAGGCAGATTAGTAGAATGACAATGTCTGAGTATTATAAACTTAAGACTAGAGTTAAGTCAGAAGAACAACCTTGGATTGGGTTAATCATAAGAGAACTCAATAGAGAACTCTGTACAGGATTGTCTACTTTATATACCTAGACTGATGGTCTGTGCTATACTATAATTAGCCTATCCTAAATGCCCATATATCTGCCTTAAGATCAACATATATTAAATATACTATAGTAATGTCATCTTTTTTCAGATTCTTCTATGATGTTCCATGTGACTGTGACTGTGTGACCAATGTGTGACACCATGTCACATTGAACCCTAACTCTATGTCCCAAAATAGAAATAAGAAAAAAATCAAAAACAATTAAAGTTCACTGTTTTTGACTCTGATACTAAGTAGTTAAAGATAAAATTTTGCAAAACCTAAGAAGAACTAAATGTCCTTGACTTTTTTGGATTCTGGCTAATCTTGGATGATCTTTACTTTGTTGTTAGATATAGTAAGTCTGGAAGGAGAAAGAATGTATTTCAAATACTCTGCAAACTCAGAATGAAACTTGCACTTTTTAACTTTGGCATAAAGGCTGGTTTTGTGGAATTGTTTGAATATCTCTTTGATATTCCAGTAGTATACAGACATATCATTCAAGTGGATGAGTATATTATCAAGATAGACTATAACATAAACATCTAGAAGATTAGAGAATATATTATTCATAAATCATTGGAAGACTACAGAGACATTAGTAAGGCTAAATAGTATTTATAGGCCACTTCAATGATTCATAACCTTAGTATACACTTGGGCTTTGTAAAGTAAGCTCAGTAGATCAGAGATCAGTAGGAGTGGATAACAATTCTTTTTAGTAATACAGTTAAGACTGTAGAAGTTAACATAAAAGTGCAGTAATTCATCTTCCATCTTAACAAAAATAACTGGATGTCAAGATACTATCAAGAGGGTAAAGTCAGAATGAAACAGATCTTGCTTCAAGCGGATATCTATAATCAGTTATACAAAAAGGGGTTATATCAAGTATGAAAATCTATCTAGGAATGGATGTGATATCCAAAAAATTAGGCAAAGTATTTAGGTTGTAGATTAAGCTTGAAGGCTTATTTATAGATATATAACATGGTCTTGGATAATGACCTTGGCCTTAACTTATATATTATGCCCACTGTCTATTATGTGGTCATAATTTTTAAATGACAAAATATCAGAGAGAAGTGAGAGGAAGTCTTAGTTGATCTTAGTTGGTATTACAAACTTCATCCAGCTTGTATCTCCACAACCAGTGGACTGATTTTCACAAACTAAATTGCACTGTAAAGCCCCAAATAAGGGTTATCTGCACATATATGGAATGTAAAAAAGCATCAACAAACAACTGAGATATCAGGTCATCAGTAACTGTAAAATCTTTGTTTGCTAATATCTTATGAATGACTAGATGGATCCACATGATCAAACTTGCATTGGAAAGTGCTCATTAATCCATTCTTGAGAATATATGGTATATTATATAGCAATAGATATTTATAGAGATACAAGCATATCAATATAGTAACATAATTAGTTATCTTCTAAAATTAGCCTGACAGCTGCTATGACAGATGATAGCTCCCATCAGGTATGAGTTTTTATCATGTGATGGAAATAGCTTGCATACAAACCATCACTCTTTTGTATATTGTTATGATGACTTAAGCTCTGTGTTAAGCAAAAGATACACTCTTGTATTGAGTAACATAAGAGAACTTGATAGAGTTCCTACAACAATTTGATCTATCTTATATACCTTTTGGCAATGGTCTGTACTAAGCTAATTCTAATCTAGCCTAAAGACCATGCTTTATCCATAAGGTCAACATGCTGTTGCCATGTTATATGACTTCATTTTGTTCCAGAACCTTCTATGCCTTTCTCTGTATCATGTGAGCATGGGACTATAGTGCCCATGACTGATCTTGTGACATCACATGTTCTCTTCTTTGTCTATGTTCAGAAATAAAGAAAAAGAAAAAGAAACTCTAAAATAAAAAAATGAAAAAGAGAAAGAAAATAGAATAAAACTAAGTCCATTGTTCCTAACTCTGACATATATGTACTTCTGTGTCTGAGGATTAGACCTTAGACTTAACAACATCAATTTACATCAATTATCATCAATATTTATCCTTTATTATCTGTATTGATCTTAATTATTATTGTCATAATTATTGAACTTCTGAATTACTCCTAAACCTCTGAGAGTGCACCCAAGGTTCAGATATCACAAATAAGTGAGTAGTTCATTTTGTGATAGTCCTGTTCACCATTAAAAATATGAAGATGTTGAAAAATTCCACTAGAGAGCTATTGCCTATACATAAATGACTACTTTGAAGAATATGCATCATGCCCATCATACTCTATGGCTTCTAGCTGTGGTACTACAAGGAATGCTTCTCTTTTGTCCTCTTAAAGAATTAAAGAAAATACAACAAAGAGTGGTGCTATAGATTACTGGTGCTTTTTATACTTCATCTTTATAGGGAATTGAAGCATTAGCAAGTTTAATCCCTATTTACCTTCATCTCAACAAAATCAGTAGGAAACATATTTCAAAGTCACATATCTACCTCAACAACATGCTCTCAATTTCCTATTAGATGAACATCACTCAAAGAAGGCTAAACCTCATCAATTATTAATTGCCCTTCTCATACAAAAACAACATTCAAAAATCAAGAGTTTAATAGTAGACTCTAACAATCATTTAAATGAAGTTTTCTCTTTCTTTGACAGACTTCACAAAAAGCTCTCTCTGGGTTTTCACTTAGTAGATACATTCTCTGATTATTTTTTTCCATATAGTAAATCACAAGAATATAGAAGCCAAGATTGCTTACCAAAAGAAACATTATAAAATCTTTGATGATTCCATTTAAACCCAAACACTGTCATAGTTATATTTGATACCAGTATTAAAAATAATGTTGCTACTTTAATTTTACATATATACAATAGTTAGAATATTATTGCAAAAACAATTCATCACACTATGAACATCACATCCACTGAAGTGAAACTTTTTGCTATTAGATGTAGAATTAATTAAGCTGTTCAAGTCCCAAATATTAAACAAATCATTGTCATCACAGACATTGTTCTAGCTGCAAGTTAATATTTTTAATTTGTCTACTCATTCTTATCAACTATACTCCATCACCAGAAGGCATCACTTAGCAGTAGTTTCACTGTTATCCTCTTGTATTAGTAATACCATTGCTTATCTTTTCTCTCTTTTTTTCCCTATTCTTTTCTTTTTTTTTTTGTTATTTAAGTAGCTATGTTATAGATTCCATGATCTATCACCATGTCCCATGTAATAAATTATTGATCTTAAAAAAATGGGAGAGAGAGCAGATCTCTAACCAATACTGATATTAGCTCTAAAGAATAGAGATGTGAAATGATTCCAAATGTATTGAGTCTGTCCATTGATTAAATAACTAGAGAAAAATTGGGAAATTTTGAAATCAAAGCCCATTTTGTTCAGAATCATTGGAAGAAGTTGATGATTTAAGAAAAAGAAAAACTATACAATATCAAACACCAGAGTGCTAGTGTGAAGGCCTTTCACCCATCCTGTTCTTATAAGATGAGTTAAGAAAATACCAGTATCTATTGTTGAATATTGCTTGATGCCTCCCAATTGGTTCAGATGGATGAAGTTTGAAGCAATAGAGTGAACTTGTAGTCTATTGCTTATCACTTTTTTGATTAGCTTTCCTAGTATATTGAGAAAAACAATAGGACAAAAGGCTTTGGAAATGTTATACAAAGATTTGTTAGGCTTTGAAATAATGATAGATGATGACTTTTTGAAGTGTGATGACCAATAGCTGAGGCTAATACAAGAATTCACTATGTTAACAATGTTAGTACTGCACTTAGTATCATCTAACATCTCTTTAAGGTGATTCTAAGAAATATGATCAGGACCCAGAGTAGATAAATTGCTACACTTATTAATGGCATTGTTGAATTCTGCTCTAGAGAATGAGAGCTATTTTACTTGTTGACATGAAGGAATTTTGTCAAGAAGTTGTATATTAATAGGCCAATCTTGGGCTGAACTGTAAGATTAATATAGTACTTGCTACAAATTGTCCAGATTGTTGCATAGAAGTCCATTGTATTTGATAGCTTTTGTAGCTGGTAATTTTTGTTTCTTGACCCAATTCATAAGATCCCATAGTCTCTTGTTAGTTGAAGTGATTTCTTGAATTCTATTGTTAAAAAAGACTCTTTTAGCCATTCTTACTAACTTCTTGTAATTAATCCAGTCTATCTTACTTCTGAATATTCAATATATGGTTATGTCTCCATTGCACTCCTCATTCTACCATAGTTTAGATTGTTTAGTAATGTTGACTGATTTAGAATATTTGTTTCAAAGATCTTCTACAATAGTAGCAAATTTCTAAGTTATGTGTTCAAGCATGTTGTAGCTAATAATATTAGTCATATCCACAATGCTTATCTTGTTCCTAAGCTCATTGATGAATTCTTTTTCTTTTTTGCTATTCCTAATAATAGACTGTTTCCTTTCTTGAATGAATTCTTCTTCAATAATGATAAATACTGATAAGGAAGTATGATTAGAAGAACTTTGTAAATCTGGTGAAATTTGATGATTATTGAATTCTTCTGATTCTGCTTGGAGAAACATTAAGTCTAGTACTGAATTTGAATCTTGAGAGTTATCTGTATATCAAGTAGATACTGGGTTGATAGGCATTAATAGCT
>Ga0157357_1000988_pt1 | contig 12068 bp, 12 predicted proteins | sample AttcapACBM1_FD_111485 | JGI IMG/M metagenome (GOLD analysis project Ga0157357, IMG submission 111485) | Fungus gardens microbial communities from leaf cutter ant in Botucatu, State of Sao Paulo, Brazil - Atta capiguara ACBM1 | ecosystem: Host-associated > Fungi > Mycelium > Unclassified ... | reverse complement strand
TTAGAAACTCTATCGAGTTCTCTTGTGTCACTCAATACAAGAGTTAGTTCATTGCTTTAACCCTTGAGCTTTGAATCATAACAACTTATGGAACAACCTTGGCTTCAGCTTATGTGCTGCACCGTCTGTCTGCCATGTGGTCACAACTTCAGATGAAGGGAAGAAAGTCCAAGTGGAAGTGAGTACTAATTGGTGTGTCGCTGTTGAATATCAGAGGTCAAGTTCAATAAGAGTTTATCTTCATTGATTATCAGACTAGCGAATTACAGTGTAACTACTAGTCTTATATACAAACTGATAGTATAGGAGATGCTCAGGATTTCATTGGTAAAACCCCTATTACCCCGAGCAGAGGTTTCAGTGTTGAGACACTGACAAGAGTAACTCTATCATGGAAGACTGAGTTGAATAGGAGTATCTCCGCCATGGAAGACAGAATATCTGGAGGGTTGCAGCACCACCATGAGACATGTTGCGAGAAAGGTGGTTGCTGTAGAAGGCAGGCTTGTATGGTTCAGAGATGGTTTCACTGCAGGGACATTATTTCCAAACAGGTGGACTTGTATATGACAGTACAACATTATCTGTTGAAGCTAAGGTTGATCTATTTATATAGCATCTTTTCCAACTCTATCCTAAAAGTCTGACTTATTCAGTTCTTTTCTACCTCTGCTCTTCTATGCTAGGATAAAATCAATGAGTATGAATTGCCTCTAACAAAGTATTTTAAATTTACCCAAGGTCATTCTAGTAGATAATAATCCTAATTAAGTTGATGTACCAAAAATAAAATAACATTTATTCCCTCCTATATCTCAATAATCTTCCTAATCTATAAAACTTCTGACTAAAGCTGTTATGATCAATATCTCAAGGATACAGCATAAACTTGGGTCAAAGGTCATGACAATACAATCAGCTGTGCTACAAGAGTCTTAGTCAGTTCCTCATGTAGTAGATGTCATAGCCTTGCTCAAACCTTATATACTATGACTTGTCTTTCCTCATGTATTACAAATATTATCCTTATGTCTGACTTATATATATAGCATAGATACTATCCTGTATTCTTATGCTTTACCACTTATACAATTCCCCTTCTCTCTTCTCAAGTCTTTGCCTAAGTGTAATCTGAGCTCTGAGTTAAGGTCATAACATTTGGTAAAGTGTCAATAAGCTCACCTTGCAAGAGAAGTGTATAGTGGTTAATCCACAGACAAAATTAGGTGAAGTTACTGCTGAACGATAAATGAAATACATGTGGTGTAGACCATAAAGAAGAACCAAGACAAGTTCTAGAAGAACAGACAATATAAAGGTATTGTCAGAATAACTAAGATCTTGACAGATCACAAACAAAACCTCAGATGAAACAACAGAACAATCAGATGGAGCAATGTCTGTAGCACCAGTACCAGTGACAACAAACATGAACAAACAGGCTGTTATACCTAAGAACATGATCCTAGATCTAGAATAGTTCAATAGGGGCAGAACAAAATTCAAAGACTGGTAGAGGGGAATGTGATTATTTCTCAAGAGTAACAGGGTCATGGAGACTGATGATAGGATCACAGTGATCCTGGCTCACCTCAGGGGAAGTATAGTGGATATTTATGCCCAGAGAAAGTTAGATAAACTAGACAAAGAATTAGGAACCTAGGATTGAAAGAAATTTGTTAAAGAAATCAAGACAATGTTTAGTGACAAGACAAAGATAGCAGATGCCAAATAGAAGATTGAATCTTTCAAACAAAAAAAAACAGAACGCAGTAGACTTCATGATAGAGTTTGAGGCTCTAGCCATAAAGGCAAATACAGATGAGCTGTACACTATCTTTTTGCTGAAGAAGAATGTATAACAAGATATCATCAAAATGATATTAGGATACCTGCCAATTGTGGCACCAGAATCACTCAAGAAGTGGAAGGTAGCAATCACCTCAGTCAGACAAAGATATGAATCTACAGAAGAACATCAAGATTACAAGACAGGAATAAGAATGACATATGGTAGGCAAAAACAGCCTATGGATATTGGAAAGAGCAATAACAGCTTCAAAGATGGGAAACCAAAGTGTTTCAATTGCAACAAGTATAGGTATATAGCTAAAGAATGTTGGAACAAGAAGAAAGAAAAAGAAACAAGGAAATGTTTCAAATGTAATAGAGAAGGACTATAAAGGGAAACAGTCAATGAAGAAACAAAAGATTCAAAAGGAATCAGATGATAAAGAAGACAACCAAGAAGAAAAGAAGAAACAGGGTTTTGGAGAAAATCTCAAGTAGGCACTGTATGAGAGATCTCCCCTGTAAATTCTCAGAATAAATATATTATTCCAAACCAATGGAGTAATATGGAAAGAGAATTGAATGTGTGAGCAAATGTGAAAATGAAGAACAGCAAGAATCTCAAGGTCAAGGCACTGGTAGACTCTAAATGCATATATATAGAAATCAACAAGCAACTGGTCAAATAAAAATGGATACAGACCAAACAAATAAACTTCTCATTCAAAGTTTTCAATGCAGACAGAATGAAGAATAGAAAGGTGACCAAGATGGCACCTTTAGAGATAAAAATCAATGAACACAAAGAACAGCTGGAAGCTGTAGTAACAGATTTGAACAGAATAGATATGTTCTTTGGTCATGACTGGTTGGTCAAACACAATCCAGAAGTCAATTGGAAGAATAGGACAATAAATTTTATGAGATGTCTAGGAAGTTGCAAAATGAAACATCAGGATATTGAGTTTAAAACTAGGAGAACTTAGGCAACAAAAACTATAGCATAAAACAACAGCAAAATTGGAAAGGAACTAGACAAAACAAATCTAGAAGATTTACTAGAGTACATTCAGCCCTTCACACACTTATTCAACAAAAGTAAATTTGAGAAGTTACCAGAACAATGTGAATAGAACTACAAAATAAATCTAATAGAAGACACTCCAAAGGAATTAAATACAAAGGTATATGCAATGACACTTGAGGAAGAAGAAGTATTAAACCAATGGCTAGATAAACAACTTAAAGTGGGTTTAATCATGGAATCAAAGTCAAGATACATGGCACCATGTTTTTACATTCCAAAGAAAGACAGTTCACTAAGGCTGGTCCAAGATTACAGAAAGCTCAATCAAGTCACAATAAAGGACAAGACCTCATTTCCACTAATTGGAGAAGTAATTGACAAGCTGAAAGAAGCTAAATACTTCAACAAACTCAATCCTATCTGGGGGTACAACAATGTTTGAATTAAAAAAGACAACAAATGGAAAGTAGCTTTCCTAACAAACAAAAGATTATTCAAGCCTCAAGTAATGTATTTTGAATTGTGCAACTCACTAGAGATGTTTCAGAGAAGATGAACAGTATTTTTTGAGAATTACTCCATAAAGGAGTATTGGCAAACTATATAGATTATTTCATTATACCAGCCAAGACAATGAAGGAACTCAAAGAAAGAACCATTTGGTTTTTGAAGATTGCAGAAAAGTATAACCTGTATTTCAAACAATCAAAATGTAACTTTAATATGGAAGAAATTCTGATACTAGGAGTCATTGTTGGAAAAGAACAAGTCAAAATAGAATAGGAGAAGATTAAAGCTGTTAAAAAATGGAAGATGCCAATAAAAGTCAAGAATGTAGAAAGTTTTCTGGAATTTGTAAACTTCTACCAGAGATTTATCCAAAATTTCAGTTATATAGCGAGATCATTAAACGAGTTAAAGGGAAAGAAAGAATGGATATGGAATGAAGAACATGACAAAGCCTTTGAAAAACTCAAGGAGAAGATAACAAGTCAACCGGTACTCTCTCTCCCAAAGAGAGAAGGAAAATTTAGGGTCTAAATGGACACTTTAGGACATGTTATTGGAGGAGTACTATCCCAGGAACAAGAGAGAAAATGGAAACTGATAGCATTCTTATCCAGGACGATACAACTAGCAGAAAGGAATTATGAAATTTACAACAAAGAACTATTGGCAATTATAGAAGCTTTGGCTAAATGGAGACAATATCTGTTGGATGCAGCAGAACTATTTGAAATTTAGATGGACCATGAAAACCTGAAATATTTTAGGGAACCTCACAAATTAAATGGACAACAAGCTAGATGGTATTTGAAGTTACAAGACTACAATTTTATTTTGTGACATATTCCAGGAAAAACAAACACAAAGGCAGATATTTTGTCAAGAAAAGATTAAGTGGATACAAAAGAAGACAACAAGGATGTTCAACTGCTCAAAGAAGAATTATGGACAAGAATAACTATAGTAGAAGTAATAATGTTGAAAAGGAACAAAACAACAGACAATTTAGACATATTGGAAGAAATAAAAAGGAACAATACTAGAGAACACAAAGTAGATCAAGCATTGAAAAGAGAAGATGGGCTAACCTGGGAACAAGATGGAATTGTTTATATGGAAGAACAAATTTACATCCCAAACAATAAGAAGCTCAAAGAACAGATTTTATAGAAGAATTATGATCCTGTGGATGTGGGTCATCCAGAACAACAAAGGATGATAGAACTGGTCAAAAGGAATTATTGGTGGCTAGAACTCAAAGAAGACATCAAGAAATATGTACAAGATTGTATAAAATGTCAACAGAATAAGATTCAACATCAATGGAAATCAGAAGAACTTCACCCATTGGAAATACTACAAGAACCATAGCAGGAAATCAGTATTGATATAATTGGATCATTGCCCAGGTCTAATGGAATGGATGCCATAGTGGTTATAGTAGATTGATTTACAAAGATGATATGACTAAAGACAACAATAATAAATATCTCTTTAGAAGGGATAGCAAGAATCTATAGAAACAAAATTTGGAAGTTACATGGAGTTCCAAAGAAGATTCTTAGCAATAGAGGATCACAATTTGCATCAAGATTCATGGAAGAATTAACAAAAGCATTGGGAATGAAAAGAATGCTTTCAACAGCATATCATCCACAATTAGACAGACAAACCAAGAGGATCAATCAAAAGATAGGAATGTTCTTGTGACATTACATTAATTATCAGCAAGATGATTGGACAGAATAGATCACAGCAGCAGAATTCCACTATAACAACAAAAGGTATGCAGTGACTAGATAGACACTATTTGTTTCTTGGAAAGAAAACATCGAAATATAAACAGAAATACCTAAACTGGAAGAATTTCTGATGAAACTACAAAGAAGCTGGAAAGAGGCTAAGAAATCTATGAAAGAAGTACAAGAAAACATGAAGCAGCAGCATGACAAGAAAAAAAAATCCTCAAAGATTGAAGGTTGGAGACAATATATGGTTGGAAAACAAGAATATCCATTCAAACAAACTTTCAAAGAAGCTGGACCAAAATAGATACAGATTTTTTAGAATCTCAAAGGACATTGGCTTAGGGGTGTTTCAACTGGAACTTCTGGAAGGATGGATGATACACAATGTGTTTAATGAAGACCTGCTGACAAGATACAATGAGCTACAGTTCTAAGGACAATATGTGGAACTAGCACCACCATTAATGATTATTAATGAGAAAGAAGAATATGAAGTCAAAGAAGTATAGAAGCACAGGAAACAAGGTAAAAGAATACAATACTTGGTATATTGAAAAGGTTATAGGAACAAGCATAATCAATGGATTGTGGAATCAGGGTTGCCTCATGCAAAAGAGGTAATTGAAGACTATTGAACAAGGTGTTCGAGTTAAAACCTATAAAGAGGGGGGTAAAATCCCATTTCAACAGTTCAAAACATTACTCAAATTTCAAAACAAATGTCTTCCCAAATTACAAACAACAACTACATGATCACTTCCACTTCCCCAAACATATACATCACTAGGAAATTAAAAAATATGGATGAAGCTCAAGTATTGAAGAAGAAATGAGACAATTGGACAAGAATGTATCACAAGATGTTAAAGGAGTTAGAAACAATGATTGATGTATAGAGACAAGTGTGAGACATGATGAAGATAGCAGGAGAAACCAATATGATGATTATGAAGATGGAGAAAACAATTCTAAAGGCAAGCATTAATAACTAGACCATGAACACCACTAATATCCTAGGAGTATTGGAGGACTTGTGATATATAATCTAAAGCAATATGGAGGACCAAGTATTTCAATTTCAAAAAGAATGCTAGCTGATGAATTAGATGTATATAAGAGATAAGGAAATCAATATGTGGAAGACAACATTTAGAAGATACAAGACCTATACAAAGATGAAGAACACAAGATAGAGTCAAAGAAAAAAGAGTTGAAAAAGAAGTTATTTTAATCAGACCATACAAGGTACTGAAGTCGATATCATCAGCAACATCATTAACAACAAAATCGAGCTTTATAAATGATGAAGTTGACAATCTCCTGAAGTACATGAAATTTGTTTGATCTCCAACACAGATGAAACTCTTCAAACCACCATCTCATTATCAAGCACTTTAATCTAGAGGAGAACAAGACCCAGAATTTTGGAAAGAAGTGGTAACTGTACTGGTAGAAGAAAAATACAACACTAAGACATCAAAAAATGAATACTTAATAACAATATTTCAAGGAGAACCACCATACAAACTATTCTTTATAGCTATTGACAATCAAGGACAAGTCATCATAGGTTCTAACAAGAAAACAGTAACTACATATGTGGTAGGAGAACTTGAGATATTAATTTAATTCATGGAGACATGAATGCTGAAAAAGGGATATTGTTACGATTGATACCTCAAGGATGTAGCATGGACTTAGGTCAAGGGTAATGACAACATGATCAGCTATACCACAAGAGTATTAGTCAGCACCTCATATAGTAGGTACCATAGTCTTGCTCAAACCTTATATACTATGACTTGTCTTTTCTCATGTATTACAGACATTATCCTTATGTCTGACTTATATATATAGCATAGATACTATCCTGTATCCTTATGCTTTATCACTTATACAATTCCTCTTCTCTTTTTTCAAGTCTTTGCCTAAGTACAACCTGAGCTCTGAGCTAATGTCATAACAGAAGCCTTCAGAAAACTAGCAGCTAATCTTATGCCACCAACAAACTCTACACCTTTGATTGCTAGAACTCAGATACCAAATACTTTCAATGAAATAAACCTGAAAAAGCTAAACAACTTTCTATTCTAGTGCTAACTCTATTTTCATGCAAGCTTTATATAATTTTTCATCAATATTACAAAGATAAACTTTGCAATAACTTACTTAATAGAAGTGGTACAAAACTGGTTCAAAATCAGATTAGACCAGAAATAATAGGGAGTTTACTAAGATTGGCTTAAAAACTGGTTGCAATTTATGAAAGAGCTACACTGTTATTTTGACTTATCTGATCCTATTAAGAATACTACTATTATACTTGACAATCTGTGAATAAAGTCTAACAATAAAATTGCCATTTATAATATTGAAATTCATGAGATATATATCCCAATTAGGCTAGAGTGATAATATTTTTTGTTACTGATACTATCAAGACCTTCTCAACTAATTGCAAGACTATGAGAGAATTTCACTTATTAAGCTAGATAAGTATCCTAGAAGCTAGGCTAATATTTAGATAAGAGTGAATCTACTTATATAAGCTTCTATATATACTATAAAAGATATTCTATCATATAATATAGTACTTACAATACAGACTATTAGATATGATTATCTAATAAGGTCTAAACATGATAATTGATAAAAAGAAAAGAGGTAAATAGACATGTAGTAATAGATTAAGAGATATAGATAAGATTACTACTCATAGTATTATTTAAGTATTACTTTCAAGCAATATACTTCTTGGCTATAGTCATCAACAACCACTACTAGAAAAGAGAATGGGAATGCAACTGTATATAGAACTTCTCATCTGCCTCTTAAACCCAAACACTTATATTTACCTCTTTCAATAAACTAAATCTATAAGGAAACTTGCTCTTCTAAGATTTTTCTCTTCTATGTTTTCTAGCCAATCTATATTCCATAACTCTTTGTGGCATCCACACTCATTTGCTAATCTACTTTCCCATACCCTAAATCCTTTTAAACTACATACAAATTCTTCTAACTGTTTAGATATGTCATTTAACTTCTCTTTCCTATATTTTCTCACTCTTCTATAATGTTCTATAGTATTCCTTAGTTTGCTATTATCATCCATTCATTTGTTTTTCTATGTTCTAGAAATACTTGCTAAGCATCTCAGCTCTCTTCCAATCTAGTCTCTCTATTTTGAATTGTTCTTGATTACTTGAGTATTATCATTTCCTACTTATATAAACAGAATTCTAACACCTGTTATTATATAGAGTAATCATCACCTTCAGGAATCTCCATCCTATCTTCTTAAGATTTCTTAAAGATGAGTGTATAATTAGTATTTCTTAAATAAACTTAGGATTTTCTGGAGATTTGAGATGCTTTACTCTTTTACCCAGTTACTTTAACAAAATCCAAGTGGTAAGCCTTCAAACCTTCCCCCTTGAATTGACACATCTAGTTAACTAGGAAATGACAGCAAACTCATCCTGGATAAATGGAAAAGGCATATATATTACATCACTATCACAAACTTTATTCAGCTTATATCTTCACAACTAGTAGACTGATTTTCACAAACTAAGTTGTACTTGAAAGCCCTAAATGAGGACTATCTGTACATATGTGGGATATATAAAAGCAATAACAAACAATTAAGATATCAGGCTATCAGTAACTATAAAAACTTTGTTGGCTGATATCTCATGAATAGCTAGATGGATTCACACAATTGAACTTGCATTGGAAAGTACTTATCAAACCATTTCTGATGATATATGGTATATCTAATAGTAATAAGTATTTATGGAGATACAAATATATTAATATAATGATATAATTAGTTACCTTCTAAAATTAGCCTGACATCTGCTATGACAGATGATAGCTCCTATCAGGTATGAGTTTTGATCATGTGATGGAAATAGCTTGTACACAGACCATCACTCTTTTATATATATACTTCTGTATCTGAGGATTAGATCTCAAACTTGGTAATATCAATTATTATCCCTCATTATCATTGACATCTGTATTGATATTTATCATCATTGTCACCATTATTGAACTTCTAAATCACTCATAAACCTTTGAAAGTACATTCAAGATTCAGATATCACAAATAAGTGAGTAGTTTATTTTGTAATAATTCTAATTCAGCTACATTTGTCTCAACTCATAAATAATATTCTTTCCCTTATCCACACTATCTAACCTCTTTTGGTGTAGATCAATCACTTTTATTTCATCTAAGATATCCTTACTAAACTCTTGCTAACTTTATAAACCTCTATTTTCTAATATTCAAGGATTACTAGTAACTAAGATAACTTGCTTAGTAGTCTCTATACCAAATAACTATTCTAAGTAAAATACTTAGTATATAAACTAGTAGTTTACACTGTAATAGTCTTATCCTAAAAATTAACTAAAACTAACACTAATTTCTAGGGTTGACAACAACATACTTCATCATATTTCAGTAATTTTGATCTTCTAAGTCTTCCAAGTACTCTTTTGAAATATATAACCTATGTAACTTGTTATTATGATCTCAAGACCTTAAAGTGGATTAAGAAAAGAAATCTTATATTAGAGTTAATACAAGAAAACTTAATAGAGAACTCTGTATAGAACTATTTACCTTATATATACTAAACTAATTCATGCTATAGTACCATTAGCCTACTCTAAAGGTCATGTATTAACTATAAGGTCAACATGTATCAAACATGTTGTAGTAATATCATTCTTTTCAAAACCTTCTATCACTTTCCATTATAACATATAATCAATGTATGACCACTGAATCATGTTGTGTGATAAAGCATGATAGTGATATGTGATATCACAATAACTCTAACCTTAAGTCCCAAAATAAGAAATAAATGGAAAAGAAAATAAAAAAGAAAAATAAACTAAGTTCAAGGTTTGCAATTCTGATACTTATAGAGATATAAAAATATAAGCTAAAGCCAAAGATTGTTCTAACTCCTACTTCTATATTCTTAAATAATGCTTACTTAGCTATTTGGACTTCTAAAAGACTCTCATTAGATCTTATCTAATAAATAATCTAGAAAATCTTCTGAAAAAATAATGTACAAGTACAAGGTTTGGCAGCTATTGGTAAGGAATTTATAGATATTATAGTATTAGAGTTGTGAACAATAAACTTTACTTTATTTTCTTTTCTTTCCAATTTTTATTTCTTAGGTAATAAAGTATAATGTGATATCTACTATATATGATAGTTACATATATTACAAATTGTGATGGAGGTGTGACAGCTGTCATAGTCACATAATCACATGACATAAAGAAAGTTTTTTAAAATAGATAATGTTATATAATATAGCAATAGTATGTTAGTCTTATAGAAAGTATATAAACTTTAAAGTAGATTAGATATAGTCTATAGTATATAAGGTAGACTAGCTTGTAATAGAAACTCTATTGAGTTCTTTTGTATTACTTAATATAAGAGTTGTTTTTCATTTTATTATTTGAACTTAAGTTATGATATATAGTAAGGTTTAGCAATATTATAAGAGAAATGGGTCCATACTGAAGTCTACAGTACTTGGTATGGAAGAACTCTGCTTAGATAAACAGAATGAAAAGTCTGGAAAGTCAGATTCCCTTATAGTCTTTATATTACAATTTAAGACTTAGTAATTAGTCAAGAAAAGAATCTTATATAAAGTTTATACAAGAAAACTCAATAGAGTTCCTTATATACACTAGATTGATAATCTATGCTATACTGTATCTAATCTACTCTCAAGGCTATATATTATTCATAAAGTCAACATGTAATAAATATAATATCACACTAAGCCCTAATCCTAGATTCCAAATATTAAAGTAAGTGAAAAGAAAAAGAAAATAAGAAAATAAATAGAGTTTATTGTCTTTAACTATTATATGTGGTTCATATCTCATTATCTGAGATTCAGTAGAATATCTCAGAAGTCTAGATTAAGTATTATCTAAGAATGCAGAAAGCAGGTCAGAACAATCTTCAGCTTTAGCTTGTGTGCTGTATCTTTACTAGTCACATCAATCACATATTTCAGAATAGGAACTGGAAACTTAGAGGGTAGAGAACCACTGGAAGGTAGCAAGATGTATTGTTACCAACATCAGAAGTGAGTACTAGTTTTAGTTGATTTTTCAGGATAAGCTAGTATAGTATAAACTACTAAATTATATACTAGGTATACTACCTAGGATAGTTATTTGTAATGTAAACTACTAAGCAAGTTACTCTGGATTCTGGTGATCCTTGGATGTTAAGAGATAGAGGTCCATAGAGTTAATCAAGACTAGTAAGGACATTTGAGATAAAATAGACAGATATAATCTATACTAAAGGAATTGGAGAATGTGGATGAGGGAAAGGAGATTATCTATGGTTTGGGACAGATATAGTTGAAACATGAGATGTGACATCAACTTTATTTCTGAGATGATTTTTCTAAAGAGTTCTATTATTTCTAGCTATCTCCAATTACATTAGTGCAATCATTCTGTAATTATACCAGTATTGTTCTGCTTGATTAGTATAGATCACTAAAATACTTAAGATAGCTGTTATCTCTAGAGAACCTTATTCTGTTCTCTTAGATTCTTCTTAAAGATAAGTTATGTATATAGTAAATATAGAACAATCAACTTAGATTCTTTCTGGAGCTTTGAAGCATTTTTTGTACTTCTGCCCAGTTGTCCTAATAATTCTCCTCTACTAGTCTTTGGATTTCATTCAGTCTCTATCAAACCATTCTGGATCTAAGACTATACTTTTTTACTATCATTGTCTCTGATGCTGGTGCCATTGGTGTTGTTGCTAGTACCGTACTAGCTAGTATCTGTACTCTAAATATATCTCTAATACTGTTTGTTATGGGACGCTTGGGACATGAACAATTTTTATTTTCTTTTTCTTTTATTTTCTGACTTTATAGGGATTTTGTTTTCTTTTTGTTTTCTTTTCTTTTGGA
>Ga0157357_1000987_pt1 | contig 12074 bp, 21 predicted proteins | sample AttcapACBM1_FD_111485 | JGI IMG/M metagenome (GOLD analysis project Ga0157357, IMG submission 111485) | Fungus gardens microbial communities from leaf cutter ant in Botucatu, State of Sao Paulo, Brazil - Atta capiguara ACBM1 | ecosystem: Host-associated > Fungi > Mycelium > Unclassified ... | reverse complement strand
GAGTTCTTCAATAAATATACAAATAATTGTATTGAATTCTGGGATTGCCCTAGTAAAGAAAACTGGTGATTTCACTCAGCAGTTGACAAGGATACCAGAAGCTTTGAGTGTCAGAATTGAAGATGATAGACTTAGTTTCTATTTTATTTTCTTTTATTTTCCTTTTATTTTCTCTTATTTTTATGGAAGAGTAGAAGACAAAGAAGACAAAGTGTGACACAGTCACAGGTCACATGACACAGTCACAGAAGTCACACACTCATGTGATATGAGGGAACAATGTAGAAGGTTCTGAAAAGATGACATCATAACAACATGTGAAATGCATGTTGGTCTTAAGGCAAACACATGGTCTTTAGGGTAGGCTAGGAAAATAATAGCACAGACCATCGTAGTTTAGTATATAAGGTAGATGTTTCTGTATGGAGTTCTTTATTGAGTTCTCTTGTGTTACTCAATACAAGAGTGTGTCTTTTGCTTAGCACAGAGCTTAAAGTCATAACATTGAGGCTTTGGTCAACTTCCCATGCAAATCATCTTGGGACTTCAGTAAGAAATACTTCTGTGACAACATTGTATCACAGTAGAAGACATCATTTCAAATGTCTGATCTCAAAGGAAGAAATTTCCTCAAACTTCTGGGACAGTGACTCTCAATCACTTGTTCCTTCAAACATTAAGGGTGGCCTGTGGCTTCAACATTTCAGTCATTCTAATTCACTTTGCACTAGAGCTACCAGAGCTATCATCAACCATGCACCCATTGGCGAATACAGACTCAGGTTCTTCCCTAAGGAGAACTTTTCATGTCCTTGCAGCTTATACTCTATTGAATCTCAGCAACATATCTTGTATGATTGTAGTAGATTTAACAATTACTGGAATCCAAGAAGAGACTTAATTGTTCACTTCACCTTATTCCTTGAATTCAACAGCAGAGCTTTTTCATTCGAAGAAGACTTTACTACATCGTCAATTTCCATTCCTTCATAGATAGGTCATCTGTAGCCTTTTTGTTTTCTTGTTTTCTTTTTTTTATCTCTTCTTTTCCTTTTCTTTCTCTTTCTCTTGCTTTAATGTTGATTCAGTCTGCCTATACGTAGTTACGAAGTAGCTACCACGGCCTGCCCTCGCGCTCTGTGTAATAAATTGTTGAATTAAAAAAAAATCCTCTTGCACAGGCTTCTTCGAATGCAATGAACTTTGCAGATTTGAATTGGGAAGCACGTTTCCGCTTCCATCAAAAATGGCTCAATTACACAGTCATATGTATAAATCGTTTATAGCATTGCAAAGTGAGGTATGAAGACTGAACAATGATAAATGAACATACGCATACCAAATAGATGTCAAGGCCTTCAAATTCACACGTTGAGAGTCCACCTCGACAATTGTTCGAGCCATTATCTCAAGAGAGCCCGTGAGGAGATCTAGTAACAATTTCTTGTTCACTTCCGATGGAAATTGAGAGGCCAGTATCCATTCTCGTGTATAATCATCCCCGACAGGACGCTCAAGCTCCTGTTCAAGTTCTAAAAGAGTTCACGATGATTTCGTTTCTTCCAGAACTAATTCTGAGATGTCGTTTGAATAGAGAGAGGCCAAAATCTTTTTTGTCATCGTTTGATTATGGACAGAATCACCTGTATTTGATACCTTGAGCAGGTGATAATCTAGAAATGACTGTCATTAAGATTTTGGATCATGACTCGTTGCGCAGTAGTATGACTCAGTGCGTAGTATAGGCATGACTTGAGGAACAAGTGCACGCACCACGAGGAATAGTACTTAAGTTATAGTAGTGTGATAGTATTCTTGAGTCTTAGTCTGGTGTAGATCTCACTTTCCGAACACCGGACTGCGAGGTTTCGTAACAGTCATCCTGACACAGTGTTCGCTTGCTACGTAAGTTCGCAGCGGATTCTAGCTGCTCTCATTTCTCAGGTTTAAAGCCCCTAAGTAAAGAACATTTTCGGCAGACTGTAATTCAGGGATGATTAACTGCCTAGACGACGAATTTTGATCTGACAATTGTTCGGAGAAGCTATGAGCTATGTTTACAGTCAACATAACCTAGGAATATGCTCGGCGAAGTGTCGGAATGATCTTTGCGAATCGGAACTAACCATCACGAGGACATACCTGCAGAACATGTCTTCTGACCTGAAAGGTAAGAAACTTCTAAATCAATGGTTTTTGCCATATCTTCAGCGCCTACAGGAGATAGAGCGTCTGAGATACATTGCAAGCGTATCGAGGCCAAGGATACCCTTACTCTTCGCCAATCTGTGCTTTGGCCAGATAAAAATCTTGCTTTTGTCCAACTGCCAGAAGACGATACTGGTATTCATCTCGGAGCATTCCTGATGACCGAAGCCCCGGTCGCGATCATCTCCCTCTTCACAGAGAACATACCTTATAATATCAAAATTCCTCCTGGACTTCACATGGGATGCACTGTTCGGTTTCGAAAATTCGCTTGCGACACAAAGTATCAGCATAAAGGGATTGGTAGTCAGCTTCTCGAGTACGCAGTTTCCTTTGCACGATCTCACATGAGTGGTGCACTACTCTGGTGCGATGCACGCACAACAACCCTCGTGTGGTACCAAAAGCGAGGGTTCAAGGAATTTGGTGAACGATTTTATAAAGGGCCTGTAGAATACGTTCGTGTACGGCGGGAACTCTAATGCCTGATCTCTACGCGGGGAACGAAATGGTAGGTAGAGGCGTAAAAAGTTCCAGCCCTGTCTACAGATCTTAGGAATCGGCAGATCTACTGAGTGATATGAACGAGTCAGAGAACTGTCAGTGGTACTCCTGCATTCGTACGAGGGCACCAGGTTGATCTAGGAAGAAAGGTAGCGGTAGTTTCTGTGGATACATTAGTTAACAATAGCTTTGTTAACAATAGCCCACCATCTCCATCATACGTCACTTTGGTGCATTTTGTCGTGGCATTGAGTAGTGATGGGTCCCTGTAAAGTATAAAACCTGAGGTGACATGACCTCCTCTACTTCCTCCTGGGTCCGGGTCCCTCGACAGACACACCCCAGCCTCTTCTCCGGCCTATTGAGTTATGACACAGGTTCACCTGAGGACGCTGGCTTTCGTCGGTTTGTCAAAGAGATCTGTTCATAGCCCAAATAGTGGGGGAAGTGGCCCATGGGTTACGTCTCACCCAGGCGTTCTTTACTGGCAGGAGACTCATCCTCTTCACTTGCTCGCCATCATTTTCTTGGATCCGGGGTCGGAATTCGTCCTATGATCACCAGTTTTCCCTCGTAGTTTATCAGTGGATATTGAAAGGCTATGTTTTCCAAAAATGAATATGATTACCTAGTAAGTGTTACAGAATATAAATAAAAACGAGCGCGCAACACCATTCGCAGTCCTGTGCTTAGATACACAAGTACTCTGAAGCCTTGATCTATATAAAGCGGACTCAGTGAGTTTAATAAACACCTTTGTCATGAGAGACAGGTGGTCTTCAGAATTCGATTGCAAGACCTGATTACATTATGTAATCTATATCACAATAAATAAGACACCGCGCCTGCTCCTGACCATCAACTGTCCAGGAACATTGTATAGCCTCTAGTCAATAGCTCTGCCACTACATTCAGTCGAGTATCATGGACGCACGATTACGTCGGGTAAACAAGGAGATCGCGGGTGAGGCTATTAAAGTAACACCTTATCGATAATCATCCGGGCTCTCATATATCTTTACCCAAAGATTGCAAGAACGACAAGACTTCACAAATTCGGATTGAACTCATTGGGGAATCTCCCTTCCATCTAAAAGGGTCTTTTCCAGGGCCAGTGGGTACTCCATATGAGGGAGGCAATTTTGACGTAGTGAGTCTGATCCACGCTCTGTGCATGGGATCTTTGACAAGTTATGACGCGTAAAGGATATAGTGATACCAGAATCTTATCCTTTTCAACCTGTCAAAATGAAATTCATTACGAAAGTGTACCATCCCAATGTGTCTTCGGCTTCTGGCGCCATCTGTCTCGACATCCTGAAAGATGCTTGGTCTCCCGTCCTCACTCTCAAATCAAGCATGATTTCTCTTCAGAGTCTACTGTGTTCCCCCGAACCAAATGACCCACAAGATGCAGAGGTCGCCAAACACTATATGACCAGCAAGTCTAGCTTCGAGGAGACGGCACGATATTGGACAGAAATCTATGCGGGTGGACCTGGTTCAAAGAGTGGCAAGAGCTCAACATCCCATGCACGAGATGAGATTGCAATTGCTGGATTAGACCCTCAACATGTTGCTCAATTTGAAAAGCTTGGATTTGAACGGAGTAAAGTTGTGAGTTTTCAGTTGCCGTACATTGTTTATCAGCAGTTCTTTATACCCTGCTAGATCGATGCCTTGAGGCGGCTCAACTATCGTGGCCAGAATGCCTCCAAGATATCAGGAGATAGAGTTGTTGAAGAGCTTCTTAAGCCCTGAAGGGGTTTTTTGCCGCGAAGGTGTCCTTTAACTTCTGGTGTTGCATAGTCTATTTACGAATCATGACGTTCACAATCCATTTGGACCACTGCGTATTAGTTGGACATTGTCCTCAGGTCTGTACGTGCCTGAAAAGCTTCCAGGGGTCTTCAATTGGCGCACGTTGGGCCCCAGAACTATATAGGAGTCCGTGGTAATTGTAAACTGAAGAGGTGAGATTTGACAAATGCATTCATTTCATCACTGTGTGTAGATCGGATTTTCTGGCTTAATGGAGATGGTTTGAGAGACCATCAAAGTATTCATCAACACAGTTGTGGCTAACAAAAGATATAGCTATAGGAGTCACAGTAGCTGAAGTACTCAAAGATGTAGCTTTGGTAGTCATGGCAGTGGCAGGAGGAGCAGGACTGTATTCGAGGCGAGCCACACGAAATTGAGAGGTGGAGACAGCTCATGAAGCTGGTTCAGTATAGCGATTCAGAAGACCTTTCAAAATCCCATCGTTAGAACGTGGACTATGCTTCCCCGTGTCGGCAGATGATTGTCACGAAATGATGTTTCCCTAAGTTGAGCTGAGGATAGTCAAAAATGTGTGGTGAGGCATCATCTTGCCTGCAATCGTGCTCTCTATCTCGACAGAGCTATCCAAAGAGAACCCGGTCTGTTTGGACAGGAGGTAGATTGAAGTATGATCTATATATAGAGAAATACACTGGTGGTACTGGCTGTTTGTAATTAATTTAAATCTGCCCTCAACAATCTCGAACTTCAAGCCAAAGATGCTCATCTTGGAGTTATGAGAGCTATAATTGATAGACTAGGAGATGTCCGAATAGTAGGATCAAAGAAGAGACAGGGAGGCAAAGGGATAATGAAGAAGTGGAGAGGAAGAGGTGAGAATGTCTTCCACCCGAGCTGGGCATCTATAAAATTCGCTTGGGAGTTTCACCAGTACATATGGGACGAAAACGCGCCCAAGAATATAGGATCGGCATTGAATATGAACAAGATGCGTATATAATATATTGACTCAATACCATGAAAGTGGCTACGGTAGGTGCATCGGTTGATCAGTGCGACATGGAAATGCAACGACTAGAGAGGCGAAGTATAGACTCTTGTAATGTACACGTGCCTATATTTGTCGTAGAAAGTCGCTGAAATGCTTATGAGTGATTACTCCGTTCAGTGATATGCGCATATCTCTATTCTCGTTTCCAAGTTCGAATACGCTTTTTCCCAAACCTTTGTGGGTGGAGGTAGACAATATTTCCTGTACTCGAACTTGGTAACATCTAAACCAGTACAGATTATCAAACCCCCTTTCAGTCCACGTGGCATTCAGTTTGTGAAAGCACTTAGAAATGAGAGATAAGAGAAAATAGGAAAAACTTAGCCACATTCTGTGGTAGATATGCATGCTTGTAGTTAGAATTGTTGTGTTGTTGTACCGTGTTTCCGCGTATATATATACTCCCTCCTTTACAAAAATATCCCTCTTCAGATGCCTCACCTCTCTATCTTGATATTGATATTTTATTCATTGATCTATTTTTCAGAGTGTCTACTCGGATATGAGGTCGTACAGCAGATGAGCTATTTGAATACGATCTCTTCAGGTCAAAAATCGCTTTTCATCGAGGCTATCCATGCTTTAGATGTAAACTTTGCTTCCCCACTGTTGGTGAGTTGAGTAGTTTCTCTATCAATTTAGTGGCATGACGATTCATTGGCCGTTGTCTTTTTTCTTTGTATCTTAGTTTGATTCACCAAGGTATTCAGCCTGGTATGCTGTTGGATTGCTAGCTAGAAATGAGGGTGATGATGTGGAAGTGGCATCTGGATTGATTCGAAAAGCGTAAGTGATCTCTACTGATCGACAATGACGATAATGATGGTTCACTCTAGGCTAGAATTTCAATTTAAAGATCCATCAAAACTATGGTTTGGGACATTCAAAAACGATATCTATGCTCCTGATCCCGATCAACTGTTCCCACCCAAAGTCATTCATTTTCTTCGTGATTATTCATATGCCTTATATGACTTTTGACTTAGATCTATGACTCGTATGATCCGAATAATGCTCTTTTCGTTTCTACCTCATGGATCATTGTCATAGAAGAATTTCAGCACCTCTTGGATTCTTCTTTGATAAAGTTGATGAAAGATAGTATGTATAATGCAACCGTTGGTGACGGATATAGAGTCGGTGGTGTTGACGGGGATAATTGTGAGTTGTAGTCGCCACTGTCGACGCATCCAACACCCTATTTTGACACAGTGCATAGTGTTTCCTGTCTACAGTAATCCTTGGTATGCTTTGTGTTGTGCACATATATGTGTATTCAATATCGTCCGCTTCAAAGGTACTTGCGAGTAATTGCTGCGACGTATGTTGGCAACATGATGCACGATAAGAACATGACCACTTGGGGAAATATCTGGGCTCAAGAGGCTATTGGAGAATTTGAGCGATTTGATACGCTTAGTGAGGTGCGTTAATAGGTTGAATAATGTATCTTATTTATATATCATTTTTAGTTCAATTCTGGGACCTATACGGGTGTTACGCTCTATGCTCTATCACTGTCCAGCTACATGCCCTCAGACTCGGAAATAGCAAAAAAGGCTCCGGGGATCATAACGAAGGTATGGGAAACAACGGCCAAATTTTATAATCCAAACTTGTGCACGCTTGGTGGACCTTGGGATAGGGCCTATGGATTCGATATGGTAAGCAGTTACTCTCGACGACAATATGGATAATGTTGAGCCTCATGTTATTTTTGAAAAGAAAAAATATTTTGCGATTTTGGGTGGCCAAATTACTGGGATTATACGGCATTATGGGTTGGGCGGTTGCGAACCGATTCCTGTCCCGTTGGTTGGAAGCGCACACTTTGCAGATGTTGCTGCCGTGTTACTGTAAGTGTCACCTAGGATATTTACCTTCCAGCTAACAGTGAGGCAGTACGACTCTATTGTCCAAGTTCCATGATCCACTTGTTCCGCCTTCTGTCCTCTCACACCTGAATCAAACATCAATCCGCGAACCCTACTTCACGAAAACTCAGGCGGTGTCGCCTCCATTTGATAATATCTCTTTTCCGAGGAATTACACTTCCTGGAATGCCGAAGGGTTAAGTGTGAGTGGGGTGGAATTTGATATGGTTTCTGTTGGTGGTGCATCTGTCAATCCCGACCAATTCAGTCCAGCTATTTTGTTATGGAGATTACCGGAGAGTGAGGGTGGTGGGACTGGTTGGATTTCAGTGAGCATTCCAAAGAGCCAAAAATGCATACCTGATGAGTCCTGTAACAGCACTACGTGACTTCAAGTAGCGTATCCGTTCGGGTCTCCCCACACAACCTGACCTTATCCTATACATCTTCACGGGCTTTTCCTGATTCTGCGACACTCTCAAAAACGATAACGTTCCTCATTTCTGGAATACCTGGACACGTTCTTCCTTCTGATTTTGGTGGAGGTGGAGTTGAGGAATTACCAGGGTTGAAGCTGAGGTTCTTGGGTGATGCGGTGGCCACGAATGTAGGGAGGACTTTGAGGTACGGAGCGGGAACAGTGAAGGGGCTAAACTATTACAATTTGACCTATGTGCTGCAAGACCTGGGCGAGGTATCAGAGATTGTGATCGAATATGTCGGAAATAGCCGAAATCATAGTTGAATCTGAATTTGATCCAGCAGGACAAATTTTTCACACGTTGAATTGTCAACTTTGAAAATTGTCAAGAGTCATAGCTCACATAGTCCACTGGGACCTCCAACTTCAAACAGAACAACTTCTCATTGCTCAATTGGGAACTTGTCGCAGTCAGCATACAACTTAGAACCCTCTAGTAGCCTTTAATGACAGTGCATCTGGTCATCAATCATCTATTAGCATGATATCAGAGGCACCAGAGGCCTAAGCACTTTGTCTAATGGAATTGATGAATCATTTGAATGAGGAATATCACGCCCGCTGACTCAAATGACGACAATCACTTAGAGAAGTAGCTTGATTGATGATCTGAAAGAGACAGATGAGAACAATCCTCTTTTGGACAATGCAGTGCAGCGTAGCACAGTGCCTAGTTCTCTGATTTGGGCCTCGGGTAGCAATATTTTGTCAGGTTGTCCTGACGATCTACATGGTCAATTACTGGCGATGTCACACGCAGTAAGGACCCTTTTAAATAGCTATGCCATCAAACATATTTTGACATAGCTTACATAAGGACAAGCTTCTTGTTATTCGCCATGTCGTACTTGCCAGAGGTACATTTGTTTTCTGCTGAGTTGACAAGAACTGACTGTGCCAGGCCGATGAGGCCCAGCGCCGACACTACAACGACGGATTCTCCCCGTATTCCCTGCTTGAAGACCCATTTAATCCATCTCACTCTTACTATGCCGCAGCACCCATGCACACTTCCTCGCCGTTCCAGGCAGACATCCCGCCTTTCAGTCATGCTCGTTACGATCCTCATGGAGGCACAGACCATGAAATACCCTTGCTGACTCGCGATCCTTCTCGTGGCTCTTTTCAGATGATAAACCAGCCTGCGCCGGATGACCACGGGGACGAGGAAGGGCCAGAGAGTAATATTCGGTATGGACGAATACCACAGCGTGTTCCTCGACGTTACAAGACAATCAAGAGGGTAGAGTGAGTAGTCCTTGATCTCCCTATGAAGGGCACAATGCTTACTTTTCTTTCGACAGGCTCTTTCATGGAAACTTTGTTCTCGACAACCCAGTCCCGCAGAAGCTCCTCGAGCGCTGTATCAACAAAAACGATCGTGAATTTACCCATATGCGGTACTCAGCAGCCACGTGTGATCCTAACGACTTCAAAGACGCTGGATTTACTTTACGTCAAGTGTTGTATGATCCTCCTCGTCGAACCGAGCTTTTCATTGTCATGACTATGTACAATGAAGATGAAGAACTGTTTACGAGGACGTTCCATGGTGTTGTTAAGAATATCGCCCATTTGTGTAAAAGGGATCGCAGTAAGACGTGGGGAAAGGAAGGATGGAAGAAGGTTGTCGTTTGTATCGTGAGCGACGGAAGGTCCAAGATCAATGCCAGGACGTTGAGTGTTATTGCTGCTATGGGGGCTTATCAAGAAGGTGTTGCCAAGGTGCGCCAAAACACACAATCGATATACTCGTCATCTTCACTCTTCTTCATAGCACCAGATCGACGATAAACCAGTCACAGCACACATCTACGAATATACCACCCAAGGTCCGTCCGTCCCCTCCCCTCCTAAACTCCCCATTCATCTCCACACAAGTATCCATAACACCTTCGATGAAAATCGAAGATGCCTCTCGTGGTGTAGTCCCCATCCAAGTCGTCTTTTGTCTCAAAGAAAAAAACCAAAAGAAGATCAACTCCCATCGTTGGTTCTTCAATGCCTTCGGCCCCATCCTCCAACCCAATGTCTGTGTCTTGCTCGATGTAGGCACGGAACCTGGTTCGACGTCGATCTATCATCTATGGAAGGCCTTTGATATCAATTCCAATGTGGGAGGTGCCTGTGGCGAGATAGTGGCATTGAAGGGCAGGTATTTGAGGAATTTGTTGAATCCATTGGTTGCGGCACAGAACTTTGAGTATAAGATGAGTAATATATTGGATAAGCCCCTGTCAGTGGTTTGAGTGTCTGATGTGGATCGGTGCTAATGAAGATGTTGGTTAGGGAATCGGTGTTTGGGTATATTACCGTGTTACCTGGCGCGTTTAGTGCATATCGGTATATTGCTCTTCAGAATGATTCCATGGGGGAAGGTCCGCTGCAAAAGTATTTCTTGGGCGAAAAGATGGTGACTATCATTCCGGTGAAATCAAAGAACCTAGCTCACGTCCAGCGTAGCATGGTTCCGGAGCAGATATTTTTACCGCTAATATGTATCTTGCTGAAGATCGAGTGAGTACAAGTTCTTTTCGGAAGGTGTTTTCTAATCAAATGGTCAGATTTTATGTTGGGAACTTGTATCCAAACGCGGTGGATCATGGATTTTGCATTATGTCAAATCGTCGTACGCCATAACTGACGTTCCAGATCAAGTATGTTGTCGCATTCACAGAAAATGGCTCTTATCTTATGTATATCTAGGTCCCAGAACTCATTTCCCAACGTCGTCGATGGTTAAATGGATCGTTCTTCGCTGCGATACATAGTACCGTCCATTTCTATTATATATATCGATCGTCGCATAGTTTCATGCGCAAGTTTTGGATACATGTGGAAATGGTGTACCAGCTGTTCAATTTGGTCTTTTCGTGGTTCGCTTTGGTATGTTCTCTCCTCCTTTCCTTCCCTATTTGCTCACATTCATCGCATTCAGGCCAACTATTACATCGCGTTTTCTATTCTCTCATCAGCGATGGTCTCGATGCTTGCGGATCCTGATCATCCTACCAGTGCGTCGAGGGGGATGGCGATTTTTGATCGGGTGATAGATTATTTCTATCTTGGGTTGTTGATCATGTGTTTTATTCTGAGTCTTGGGAATCGGCCGCAAGGGAGTAAGTGGGGGTATACAATGGCAATTATTGGATTTGGAATTATCACTATTTATATGACGGTGCGTTGGAATGCTGTGTCCAGTGTGTGTGATTCCATGATTTTTTGCGTGCGTAGGCGGCGGCGTTTTTGTTGGCGTTCAAAGGGGTTGAGGCGGTGGCAGAAGATGGACCATTGACATTTGGGGAGGTGTTTACGAGACCAGTTTTTAGGAATATTGTGCTTTCGTTGCTGGCGACGTTGGGTTTGTACATACTTGCCTCATTGATTTTCGTGAGTTTTTTTCTTGTTCTCATCGCGTTGCTGACTGATGTGTGGTTATTTAGTTTGAGCCATGGCATATGATAACTTCGTTCATTCAATACTTGCTCATGGCACCTTCGTATATAGCTGTGCTTAATGTCTATGCTGTACGTCCTACTCCTTCACTACTATTCATTACTAATATACAACACACAACACTACAGTTTTCAAATGTCCATGACGTTTCTTGGGGAACTAAAGGCGACAATAAAGTTTCTTCTGATTTGGGTGTTGTCAAAACATCAGGCGATAAAAAAGAAGTTGAGGTGGATGTTCCGACGAATGAGAAAGATATAAATGCATTGTATGAAGATGCGTTACATGTTTTGAGTACGAAACCACCGAAAGTGGAGAGTAAACCTGACGAAAAGACCGTTCAGGAGGATTATTATAGATCTTTTAGGACCAAGTGAGTTTTTTGTTTTTCGCCCATGTTCTGAAGTGTCATTAATGTTTCTATGTAGTGTGTTATTGGCGTGGACGTTGAGCAACGCGTTGTTAGCCGCTATAATTACGACTACGAATGATAATGGAACTGCGAACAGGGCTGTGAATGGGTATATGGCCTTTTTGTTGTTTTCGGTTGCTGGACTTGCTTGTGAGTATTGGACAATTTCTTTCTAAATGGATATTCAATTTTCGACCCTTAGTTGTGAGGTTTGTGGGATCAACGACGTATATGATTGTTAGATTGTTTGCTGGAGAGTGAAAGGGATGGATAGGGAAGAGAGCTTTTCTGTGATAGATAGAT